>SDBS01007552.1_pt1 | contig 10539 bp, 11 predicted proteins | sample 2277091 | NCBI WGS metagenome assembly SDBS01 (sample SAMN10404972, study PRJNA504765) | marine sediment metagenome | isolation source: marine sediment core GS10_PC15, 163 cmbsf | place: Arctic Ocean: Southern Knipovich Ridge | collected 2010 | reverse complement strand
TGTTAAAAAGATTGGAATATTCGGCTCTGTTTTGAGAGGTGATAATACTAATGAGAGTGATATCGATTTTATAGTCGAGTTTGAGGATGGAAAAAAAAATTATGATAATTTTATCGAATTAGCTTTTTTATTGGAACGTCTTTTGCAGAGAAAAGTAGATTTACTCACGATCGAAGCTCTCAATCCTTATATGAAGCCCAAAATCCTAAAGGAGACTTACTTTGAATCAATTTAACGATTATTTAGACAAAATTAATCATATAAATGATGAGATTAATTATTTATCAATCAAATCAGAAGGATTAACATATGATGAGTTTATTAAAGATGAAACACTAAAAAGAGCATTTGTTAGAAGCTTGGAGATTATTGGAGAAGCTGTAAAAACCATTCCTAAACAAGTTTGTGAACAATATAGACAGATCGAATGGAATAAAATTGCGGGAATGAGAGATAAACTAATCCATCAGTATTCTTCTCTTAAATTCTAAATAAATTTTAGCAATAAAGTAAAAAATAGTGAAGTTTATGAAATTAGAAATTTCTCGATTAATTCGTTCTTAAATTACACTAAGCACAAAATTCAATAGAAAGGAATTAACTTGATCATTAAATTTAAAAAATCCCAATATATAGAGATCGATGACAGAGTAGGCTTCCTAAAACTTCAATCCATGGGCGTTAACATGATTTATATTTATTTTATTTTTTTATATTTTTTTAATACCTTTTCAATTTCTAATTCTGCTTCCGAAATTTTATATTTTAATGTGATATTCCTCTTTTTTAGCTCATCCAACATTTCCCAGATAGAAATCCCCGCAATCTCGGCAGCTTTTCCTAGAGATATTTTATCGTCAAAGTATTCTTTTAAAGCATAATCAAATTTTTCCTGAGCTACGCTTTTCCATAATAATTTTCTTATATACGCAGATTGTTCTTCTTTATTTAATTCTCTTAATTTATCAATTTCTTCTTTCAAATCATCTGGTAATATGATAGATATTTTAGCTCCCATAATCCTCACCTTTCTCAATATATTCTTGGATAACATCTGCAGAAACCCAACTATTTTCTGCATAATGTTTTAAATTTGATTTATATTCAGAAAAATCAATATGCTGTGAAATTAAAAGCTCAAATATAGTTGATATAGTTGTTTGATGTTCAATCTCAAGGATTTGAGCTAAATTTCTAACCTTTTTTTCATCAATTAATAACAATTCATTTTTTTGTTTAGCTAATTCAAGTGCTTCTAATTCCCCTCTACCTAGTGGAGGATAAAATGCTTCATCAAATGAATTTAAATTAGTGACTACAATTTTTTCTTCTTTAATAAAACTTTCAATGGTAAATGCTTCTGAATAATTCTTTATTTTTCCTTTTACCACGACCTCATCGAATACAGCTTTAGGGATGTTTATATATTTCACCAATTTAAACAAGTAGTTTATCTTTCCTAATCTGGTTAGATGTATTAATGGACTTGAATTAGATATTACCATATGATATTATACGATTCTATCATATATAAAGATGACTATATCTGAAAAAATCATATATTTATTACTATTTTCAATCCTTAATGTTTGATTATATCTTGCCCAACATGTGCTATCATGGATGAATGATTAATTTCACGATTTTTCAATTTTCCATAAAATCGTTATAATTTTAAGTGAGAAATAGTATACTAATAACGATGACTACTCTAGATGAAAAAAAGAAGCTGAAGAAAGGAAAGGAGAAATTTACTGAAAATTTATTTTTTCACTTAGATGGAGAACTAATTGAAACTGAAGATGATATAACCAGATTGAAAGAAATCTTGGAAAATGATGAAATTAGCAATAGCACTAAAGCTACTTTTAGATCAGCCCATGATTTTTATGAAAAACTAAAAAAAAACAATTTTTCTATTTCATTAGAAGAAATAGCTACATAATACAATCAGAAAAGAAAGTTTGCAAAAAATTGGTAAAGATCCCTCTCAGTATCCATTTGAATTATCCTACGTTGAGTTTGCGAAAAAAGTGTGTGAAACATCAAAATTAAGAAATTATCCAGATGATTGGGTTGCGGATTATGTTGAAGGTGATGGGAAAACTTTTGAGTGGGGTTTTAATTTTCATGAATGTGGATTACATAAAGTTTTAAAGAGATTAGATGCTGAAAAATATATGCCATTTTTTTGTTTATCGGACTTCTCTGAAGCAAGTATTTTAGGGTTTGGATTCTCTCGTACTCAAACTCTAGGATTCGGAGCTCCTATGTGCGATCATAGATATGTAAAAAACTATAAAACTCCAAGAGGATGGCCACCAGAGGACCTACCAGAATTTGATAAAAGTATAATACCGTAAATATCGTAGCTGAACTATTTGATGAATGAAAAGAAAGACGAGAAAGTTTTAGAAAATCTAAAGAATTTATTTGAATTAGTTTTTAAAAAAGAAAAAAGTGAGTCATTTCGAGATATCTTCCGAGAAGTATATGGAGATGACTACCCTGAAGAAGCTAATCCAGATAGCTTCGTTACAATTACTGATTTGCGAACCATCGCTAAAAATCTTAATGTAGGACGAGGGAAAACCTTCATTGATTTGGGATGTGGCAGGGGTGGACCAGGATTGTGGATAGCACGTGAAAGTAGGGCAAACTATGTAGGAATTGATCGCTCTGAAAATGCGATAAAACAAGCTAATCACCGTTCAGTGGATTTCAAAATTGAAGGTACATCCAAATTTCAAGTAGGAGATATGTACTCGTTAAACTTCCCTGAAAATAGCTTTGATGGTGCGCTAAGCATTGATGCTCTCGCATTTATCCCTGATCCCCTAACAGCAATCAAGGAAGTAGCAAGAATTTTACGCTCAAAAGCCTTCTTAGTATTTACTACATGGGAAAATAAAAGATCGCCTAAATTTAATGATTATCGCCCTTTCCTTCGAGATACAGGATTTAAAATAAAGACCTATAGTGAAACACCAGATTGGAAACAGCGTCAAAGAGAAGTTTATCAGAAAACATTGGAATTAAAGGATTTGTTAATTAAAGATATGGGAAGAGACAGAGCTTTTTCGTATATTATGGAAGCAAAGAAATATCTACCTGAACTCAACTATTTAAGACGGATCTTAGCCGTTGCAATGAAAACTTAATCTTAGGAAAAAGAATTATTATTATGAGTGAGGTTATAGGTGTTGAAAAAAGAAGATATTTGCTTTATGTCTGCATTTGATATGAGAGAGAAAATTAAAACTCAAGAACTCACTTCAGAAGAAATAACTGAAACAATTATTGAAAGAATTGAAAGGATAAATCCTATTATCAATGCGTATTGTACACCAACATTAAATATAGCAAGGGAAATGGCAAAAGAGGCAGATAAAAGAATAAAGAATGGAATAAAATTAGGAGTTTTGAATGGAATTCCAATTTCTATAAAGGATGAAACTGAAGTAAAAGGTATAAGAACGACATTTGGTAGTAAGATTTTTGAGTATAATAAACCAAGAAGAGATGATATCCTGGTTAAAAGGGTTAGAGATGCCGGTAGTGTTATTTTAGGCAAAACTAATACTCCCGCTTTTGGATATAAGGGAGAGACAGATAACTTAATATTTGGAACAACTAGAAATCCTTGGAATATAGAAAGAACTTCTGGAGGATCTAGTGGTGGAGCCGCTGCCGCTGTAGCATCTGGTTTGGGACCTTTAGCAATTGGTTCAGATGGGGGCGGTTCTATTAGACTTCCCTGTAGTTTTTGTGGTTGTTTTGGCATTAAACCAACTTTCGGTCGAGTTCCCCAAAGCAATATGCTATTATTCGGATATTTCGGTACACTTGTTCATAAAGGTCCTATTGTTAGGGATGTAAAGGATGCGGCATTAATGTTAGATGTCTTAGCGGGGGAACACTTTTCTGATAGATATTCTTTACCTAAACCAAATTTTAGTTATTTGGAAAGGCTTAATCATGAAACTAGAAAATTTAAAATAGGTTATTCATTAGATTTAGGGTTTGTAAAAACAATCGATCCTGAAGTTAAAAATTCTTTTTTAGATGCTGTACAAAAGTTTGAACAGTTAGATCTATCAATAAATCAAAGTAGAATAAAAATAAAAGATCCAGAATCTGTTTTTTGGACTTTTTGGAGTTCTGGGCTTGGTCATGCATTAAAACCCTTTTTAAATGAATGGAAGGATAAAATGGATCCTGATTTAATAGAAATTATTAAAATTGGGTTAAAGTATTCAACAGCAGAGTTGAAGATTGCTGAAATTCAAAGAGAAATGATTTATATTAATGTCTCACGTCTTTTTAGAGATTTTGACATAATTATTACCCCAACTATGCCATGCTCAGCATTTGAACATGGAAAATCATTATTTTCTGAAATTGGCACCTTAAAAAGTTCTATAATTATAGATGGAAAAAGAGTTTCAGTCATAGGTTGGCTACCATTTACATATCCTTTCAATATAAGTGGCCATCCAGCAGCGTCAATTCCTTGTGGTTGGACACATGATGGATTACCTATTGGATTACAAATTGTTGGAAAGAGATTTGCTGAATTAACGGTGCTTCAGGTATCTAAAGCTTTCGAAGAAGTTGCTCCATGGCAAGATAAGAGACCAATTTTTAACTAACTTAAGATATTTATTCTCTACTCACTATATATAGCTGAGCATCTACTTATGAGTGCTGATAATTTTGTTTCATTAGAAGAAATTTCAAAAAAATATAATGAAGTAGTTGCTTGTTTATAGAAAAAAGATATAATTTGGATTAAAAAGTATTAAACTAATTTAATCATTTCTTGAATGTTTGTTTCAAGAAAATGGTCTAGAAATGCCAAAATCTTAGCAACTTAATTTAATTTCAGAATTAACTTCCCATTCATCCATGATTTATAACTTGTTCACATGGGGGTGCATCTTCTCCATCTGACCAAAGAAAGAAATGAGCTCCTGTTGGTCCTAACCATTTAAATCGCTTCGATAAAATTTCTTGCCTCTCTTCATAAAGTCTTCCTTTAAAAGATTTCAAATAATCTCTGAAAGAACCGTGTTTCTCAAGAATTTCTAAAAATACTTTTGCATTGGAAACGATTGCGTTGACTTTTCTAGAATTTCGAATTATTCTCGGAGACTCCATAGCGCTAGAAACGTCATCAATCGTCCAATTCGAAATTATCTTGGGGTCAAACTCATGAAAAATTTCCTTAATCCCTTCCCATTTCCTGTTTACAACCTGATATGAGAATCCTGCATTAAAAACAGCCTTGCTTAAAATTTCAAAATACTCCTTTTCATTGCTAGGTTTTTTTCTCGGGGGAACAACTTTCTGATACATAATAATGTGCTTTTCTTTGTTTATATTTTCTGATAATAAGATGATTCCTTAATTGCTTAAGCCGCTACATGTATTTAATCTTTCATATTTTAACTTATAATTTTTTTCTTTAGTTTTACTTTATCAATTACGTAAAATAAATTAAAATTTATAGGAACCTTGGAACTTTTCTCTAATAGCATTGAGAAACCCCCGATTTTTCTCACTAACCGCATTTACAAACTCTTGCAATTCAAGATAATCTTTTTAACTCTGGCAGAAAATAGAAATTTCGTATTTTTAAATTTATCTTTTCTTTTCTCCGATGAAATTGATTTAGAAGAGAAACGGTCTATTTAGTAATTACTTTCTACAAAACTTTTATAAGTTAGATTTAATATATCACAAATCTTCACACTTGCTCTAAGTTTAGCTTCTCTTACTGAATATTTACTAACTTTTCCTTTTCCGACAGCTATTAGTGAGTTTTTATCATTCTGCTCGAATTCAAAATCATCTGAATAATATTGACCAATATCTTTCTTTCTTATACTTACACCAACTAAAAGGTCATTTCCATTTTCTAATAATAAAGGTATCAAGCTGTCATTTTTCCATTTATTTTCTATAAAAAAGTAATAACTTGGTCTAAGATAATTATCTCTCTCACAATATTTTTCTAAAGTAAGTATGGAATCTTGGATATGATATTCAAGAATATTTTCCTCGTCAAAATTATATTTTTCTTGAATTAGCTTAAGAAGGTTTTCGAAGCTCTTTTTAAGACCTGCTTTTATATATTTTAATCTATTCTTGAAATCTCTACATACCCAATTTTTTAACATTCTATTACGAAATGGGTAATCTTCTGAAAATTTAGGTTTGAACTCTGGTTTTATTTTGAAACCTATTTTATCCAGGTATGATAAATATCTCTCTTCTATTGTTTTTTGCAATTCACCTTTAATACTACAGTTCTCAAAAGAGATCTTGTTTTTTCTGAAATAACTCCTTACATAATCAAAAATATTTCCTTGACAAATGTGAATGGTCTCATTTCTATTATATTTGAGCTCTTTTAATCCTTCTATTATAAGATCCAATGTTTTAAGCTTTGGTAATTTCATATCAAATCCATACTCATCAAAGAGATGTATAGGAATCTCCTTAAAAAGTAATTCTCCAGTCTCAATTCGGTAAATCCCGACAAATGCACTTCCAACCATATCTCCCGTTCCTGAGTCGTCTATTTCAATTGTCATCATTAGTCATCTTTGTCTCTGTTTTGTTTTTTTGAATAATTAAATGAACCTTATAGCTTTCAGGCATTAGAATTTTTTGAAAGTGAAATAAAGCGTTATCGAAATCTTTGTCAAAATTATTCAAAAAATAATCCTCAAAATCTTTTCTATCTTCTTCTTTATACTCAATAATTAACTCACCTACACCTCTTTTAATTGCATACAAAAATTCGTGAAGAAAAGAACGCTTGCTATATACAAATTCAGTCGGTATGAGGGTTAAGAAGATTGAACTATTTTTTATATTAACTTCAATTTTATTGGGAAAGGAGTATTCTTCTTTAAGAAGTTTTTCCATTTCAGAAGTAAAAGAACTATTTGGTAAATTTAGCTTAATGTAAGTCTTATTTTTTATTTTATAATGTATTGTTTTTTTTATCTCTTCCATTATCTTTTGAATAAATTTATTATAAGGTACCTTATCTGGTTTGTTTGAAAAATCTAATTCAAATTTTTCATTATATGGAGCATAATTTTCTCTCTTTTCCTCCAAATATTTGCATAGAGCTAAGTTCCTGCCTTGATTTTTGGTAATTTTTATATTTTCTATTCCCTCTTCAATTTTTTTTTCCATTAAATTTGACCAATCTAAAAATTCTTTTAGGTTATTTTTTTGAGATATATCCTTAAGTTCTTGTATTAAATCTCTAAATGATCCCTCTTCAGAGCCTGTATAAATTTGGTATCCCCAAAATGTTGTTATATTAATGGGGGTCTGATCCGCTCTTTTCTGAACCTGAAGAAGTTCCTCTTTAAGTTTTTCATACTCCTTATAAATATAATTATGATAGCGGGAATTAATTTGGACAAAAAGAAACCCGGCAAATAATTCTACTTCGAACTTATAGTAATCTATTTCTTTAAACCAATTTTTATGAGAAAAATCATAGTTTATAAGAAATTGAAATAAATACCTAAACACAGGGTTAAAAGAATTAATATTTGAAAACGGTGTACCTCCTATTTTATTTTCTATAAATTCTGGGAAAATTTTCCTAATGTTCTTAATAATTTCTATCCTTAACTTTTCATTCAAATTGGTTGTTAGAGAAACGAAGAAACTGAAATATTCCCTAAACAAAGTGATGTTAAAATATCCAGAGGTTTTTTGAATTTTCAAAAAATTAATTGAATCTTGAAAATGTTCAGAGAACTTAATTATATCCATTCTTAAGAAATCTCTAAGCATTAACCGACGATTTATCTCTACTTTATAGATTACAAAGTACTGATATATTTTCATAATTTTTCTTAAACAATAGATATTCACATTCAAAACTTCAGATTTTTTATGATATTCTTGCCAATCCACTTTTTCTTTTATATCAAAGTGGACTAGTTTTAATTGATGAACATTTTTATTAAAAACTACTAGATGTTTAATTAGAAAAGTGGAATCTTGTAATTTCCAAGGAAACATTTCTAAATCAGCAAAATTCCTATAATATTCGCCATGAGGTATGATGATTTCTTTAGTATTATCATTTATATAAAGATGACAGATGTACCTGAGGTCTTCAATTTTCTTTTCAATTAAATGTAATCCACTATCGTAATCTCTAAGATATCTATAGCATTCTAAAACAAGTTTAATAACATCAAGTTTTTTCTCATCAACTGCCAAAATTTCTTTAAACGAAATTAAAGCTTTGGTGAATTTATTCAGTTTAAAATAAGCTTTACCTAAATAAAACCAACATGCTATATATTTTTCTAAATCCCTTTTTAAAGTTGTCGTAGGTTTCTTAACTATTTTTCTTAAAATATTTATAACTTTTTCATAATTCTTTGTATTATAATAAAAGAGAGCTTGTCGGATTTGAATATTTTGCTTTTTAACCAATATATTATCCTCAGGTATTTCACTTGCTTCTTCCTTTTCTGTGATTATCATCTTCATAGACTTCTCCTCTATTATAATATATCGATAAAGATCAGCACCCCCTTTTCCCTTTTTTCTACTTCTTTCTAAAAATTCACTCAAAAATCCCCAATTTTCATTAAAAATTGTGTAAAAGGTTTGCTTTGATAACAGATCTTTACTCACATGATTTTCATAAACATTATTAATACTTCTGAACCCTTTTTCTTTTTTTTTATTTCTTTCATCTCTCTCTCTGATCTCCTTAAAGACTAAAACAATTTTTTCAACAGAGATTTTACTTTTTTTTTTACGGGATTCAATTTTTTTCTTTATTTCTATACCATCTTCTAAAGTGGTATAATCAAAAATTTGAGAGGTTTTTGAAAATAAATCTTTACCCTTTTGTATGAAAACTTTTATATCTTCTTCTAATTTATTATACCAATCAGTTGGATTATTGATTGTCATGTATTTTTGAGATTTTATAAAATCTTCAATGATAAAATAATGATGAGATATCTCTTCAAATAGTTTTAACGGATTAGAGTTCATTACACTTTTTGCATATGTTATGAATAAATCAGGAATATCTAAAGCGAAGTTATTTAGAGAAGAAGTCGTTTCATCATAATATTTTTCATTGGAAACCTTTTCTACATTAAACTCAGGATAAAGAAACACTTTTTGATATCCTAATCCTTTTAATCTTTGTGATAATTCAATACTTCTAGTTTGCAATTCAAAGTTGAGCTGAATATTCTCCATATTTAAGCCATAGGTCTTAACACTATCTTTTAACCACACAGAAAGAATACAAGTTAGATTAAAGGTCTGATTGTTATAATTCAAAAGTCTTAGATGGAAGTTGATATTTAACAATTCACTTTCAAAAATTAAGAAGTTTTTAAAATCAGTATTCCATTTATGGAAAAATTTTGAGATTCGAGGTCTTATCCAGTTTATTTTTTCTTTAAGGTCCTCTATAGTGAGAATATCTTCTTTAAATTGTATTAAGTCTCCGGTAGTTAAATTTTGCTCAATAAAATTTTCCATTTTCTTTTGAGTATTCGCCTTTTCTAAATTGGTGTTTATGTGTGCCCACTCTTTGAGATCCTCCTGAAAATATAGAAAAATATCATTAAAATATTGGCTAGTTCCTAATTGTGTTATCCAATCAATCGGACCAATTTCATATAAAATATTTTCGTCAATCTCAATAATCGTATTTTCAAAATTATCCTCTTGGTTTGGAATTTCATCAGAACCAAAGAATAACTCATTCAAGAGATTTCTATAGCTTTTTTCTTTATCAATTCTTATTGGATCCATTTTAATACCCTCCCATTAAATATGAAAGAAGTTTTCTAAAGAATTATAAGTAATAATTTTATCAGCCTTCTTTTTAAGGAAAGAACTTAATGAATGTTCATCGGCAATAATTATAACTTTTTTTTTATCTTTACGCAGCTCTGTAATAATCGGTAAAAAATCCGCATCACCAGATATGATTATATAAAGATCTATTTCAGGATATTTATTATGAATCTGGCCAATATCGTATGCCATCCGTGTATCCACAACGTCTTTTTTCTTACCATTCCCATTTTGTATATGTGGAACATTTATCAGTTTAATTATTTTAAATTGTTTTAATCTAATACGATCTTCGTCTAACTTATTCCAATCTCCGTATAAATTTAATATTACAATTTTTCCATAACATGAAGCTAAATTAATTATGTATGTAGGATCGAAAACTTGACTATTATTTCTTTCCTTAAGGCTAAATTTCAAGTTAGGATAATCACCAAAAATTCCAATATGGAATTTATTTTTTTGAACATTTAATAGTGAATTTGATTCACACATAATATAAAATATATATTCAATTGGCTTTATAAATATTCTTTCCAAAAAGTGTTTAGTTTCAAAATCAATCTTTAGAAAGTAAGAAATTACTAATCTCAAACACGAAGAAATAAAAAAAAATCAATTTTATTTAAATACTTAGATTGATATTTTTTATATATTAAAGTG
>SDBS01007548.1_pt1 | contig 10541 bp, 7 predicted proteins | sample 2277091 | NCBI WGS metagenome assembly SDBS01 (sample SAMN10404972, study PRJNA504765) | marine sediment metagenome | isolation source: marine sediment core GS10_PC15, 163 cmbsf | place: Arctic Ocean: Southern Knipovich Ridge | collected 2010 | reverse complement strand
GCGTTTAGATTGTAGCGCGGCCGAGGTAGCAAAGGGAATCGCGGCGGGGTCGTTGGAATCCTCGTTTCCGGTGGGCTACGGTATCATCACCACCGACACGCTGGAGCAGGCGGCCGAACGCGCCGGGACCAAAGCGGGCAATAAAGGCAGCGAGGCCGCCCGCTCGGCGATTGAGATGGCCAACTTGTACCGGCAATTGGCATAGACGGCAAATCGGGGAAATACCATGCCCTCTTCCAGAAAAAAAGGCGGCGGCCGCCGGCGCCGGGCACGGGCGGTCGTGCTCTCCGCGCTATACGCCTATTACACTGTAGGCCAGGACCCGCATGAGGTATTCGAGGCGGTTTGTAATAAAGAGAGTCTTGCCGCCGATCCGGCGGAATTCGCCGCCCGCCTGTTTTCCTGTGCGATTGACAACGCCGAGAAAATTGACCAGGAAATCCGTGCTGCTGCGGCTAACTGGTCGTTCGAACGTATCGCAGTGATCGATAAAAATATTTTGCGCTTGGCGCTGGCTGAACTGCTATTCTTGCGTGAAACGCCACCCAAAACGGCGATCAACGAGGCCATCGAGTTGGCCCGCGAATATTCTACCGAGGAGTCCACCAAATTCGTCAACGGCATCCTGGACGCCGTTTATCACCTGAAACAGGGCCGTTTGATTTCCGAATGACTTTTGCTGCGAATATCCAGTTATTGATGGGATGCCGGTTTTTCGAATTCATTTCCGCGGGGGGCAGTTGATTTGGCAATCCGCATTTGTCACCTGGAAAGTCGCCGCAACTGTCAATATTTCAATGGCTTAGTGGCAAACCGCAGCCGGTGCGGCCAAATTTTCGTTTTGTCTTGGTCGGCTGGGGTGTATAATATAAAATTTATATTATGGGTCGGGATGATGCCCGGGACTATGGTGTGAGGTATATGAAAGATAAAACCGATTATATAGCGTTTGAGCCGCCGCCGCGCGACCGGGTCAATCTGATCCTGGGCTGGGGTGTATTCGGATTTACCCTGGTCGTCTACACGCTGACCCGTGCGGCAACCGTGCCTTTCTGGGATTGTGGCGAGTTTATCGCCTGTTCGTACACCCTTGGCGTTCCGCACCCGCCCGGCACCCCGCTTTACGTGTTAGTGGGTCGGATTTTTACCATGATCCCGGGATTTATCATCGAGGATGTCTCCGCCCGCGTGAACTGGCTTTCCGGCATCTGTTCGGCGGGGACGGCGATGGTGGGATATTTCGTTTTGGCGCGGTTGATCACCGCCTGGCATTCCGATACCTATGCACCACAGCGGCTGTCGGCTTTCGCCCGTCTGTCGGTTTATGCCGGGGGCGTAGCCGGTGCGTTGTTTCTGGCGTTTTCCGACACCAACTGGGGCAATTCCGTCGAAGCGGAAGTCTACGGTGCGGCGATGTTTTTGATGATGGCTTTAATCTGGCTGGCCCTGGTCTGGTATGAACGGCGAAAAGACCTCCGCGCAGACCGCTATCTTATCGCCATGTCATATCTCGCGGTTTTGTCAATCGGCATCCATATGACGACGTTTATGGCGATGTTTCCCATCTTCTTTTTGGTGATGCTCGGTTCCCCGCGCCTGCGCAAGGACTGGCGGTTCTGGATCAGCGGGATCTGTCTGGCGCTGGTTGTCGGGAGCGTGGAGAATTTTCTTATGCCCACGACCGTGTGGCTTTTGGTGGTAACCTGCGGCCATTACTGGCCGCAAGTTCGCCGGGGCTGGATTGCGGTACCCATTTTATTCGTGGCCACCGGCGGTTTGTGGTCGCTGAATATCGGCGAGCCATGGCCGTTTTATATCCTGGGATTCGCCGGTTCGCTGATTTTGTTTTTAATTTTCCGGATCATGCAGCGACAACGCTCATGGGCGCTGGCGCATATGATTATTCTGGCCGGACTTTTGGGTTATGGGGTCCAGGCCTACATCCCGTTGCGCACGGTACATGATCCGGAGTTGGATATGAACAACCCGGACACCTGGCTGAAGTTCAAGGGTTTCCTGGAGCGCAAGCAATACGGCCAGCAATCAATGTTCGAACGCGCGCTCACCCGCCGCGGCGAATGGGAGAATCAGTTCGGCCAGCATCGGCGGATGGGTTTTTGGGGATTTTTCGATCGGCAATACGGATACAATGACAACGCCTTTTTCCCGTTTTTCGCCCTGGGGCTTTTCGGACTGGCCGCGGGCTTGCGACACAAATGGAAACAGGGGTTGCTCGTCTTCCTTATATTATTGTTCTCCTCGGCAGGGTTGGTTTGGTACATGAACTTCGCCGACGGCACAAAATATAATCCGGTCCGGCAGGACGCCTATCTCGAGGTCCGCGATCGTGATTATTTCTTTACGCCGGCTTTTATTCTTTTTGGGCTGGCCATGGGTTTGGGGATCGCCGCGCTGATCGGCTTTCTGGGCTCGTCGGTGGAGGAGGCCAAAGTACCCCGTACGGTACGCTACCTCGCTTTGGGACTCGGAGGTGTCCTGGCTTTCCTGCCCTTGAAAACCCTGGGGGTAAACTATCTGCCCAACGACAAGTCGGCCGATTATATCCCCTGGGATTACGCCCATAATATTCTGGAGACCGCCGATGAAGGCGCCATCCTGTTCACCAACGGCGACAACGACACTTTCCCCGTGTGGTGTCTGCAACAGGTCTATGGCATACGCCGCGATGTCAAGGTGACTAATTTGAGTTTAATCAACACTCATTGGTACATCAAGCAGTTGAAAAATAAACTCGGTGTTCCCATCTCGTTCTCGGATGATCAGATTGACCGACTGACGCACATCAGGACCCCGGAGGGTGAGGTACGCCGTTTGCAGGACCAGATGATCGATGATATTATTACCACCAACCGCTGGAACATCCCGGTCAATTTTGCCGTCACGGTACCGGAGTCCAACCGGAAGTACCACGGGGAAAGCCTGGAAAACCATCTGAAAATGATCGGGATGGGCTTCCGAGTGGTCAGGGAGACCGGGGAAGATATGGTGGATATCGATCTGATGCATGATAAATTCTGGAATGTCTTCCAGTTCCGTTCGATCAATGATCCGTCCATGCACAAAAAGGAAAGTGACCGGCGTTTGATCACCAATTATGCATCGGGGTTTTTGTTTATCGCCGATGCCAGGCGTAAGGCCGGTGATTATGAAGGTGCGGTACAAGAAGCACAGCGGGGGATGGAAGTACTGCCTCATGAATGGCAACCGTATGTCTACCTCGCACAACTGGCGGTGGACGTTAAAGACCCCGAACTTCTTGAATCATTGATGGAGAAGGTGATGACCTCGGAAGCCAATCTGAGCCAGGTCGTGCCCAATGTCTATCACAGCTATACCCGGATGAACAATCGTAGCGGGGGACAGGCGATGCTCCGCAAAGTTCTCGTGGCCGACCCGCACAACGAAAAAGTATTCAAAACCCTGATCAGTTCTTACCACGAGGAACAAAAATACGACACCCTGCTGGAAGCGCTTAAAATCTGGGTTGTGGAAAATCCCGCCGACAGCCAATCCGCGCGAATGCTGAAGGATCTCGAGACCCAACTGAATCTGCTGGAAATGGATTTGGCGCCGGTTGATTCGTTGCCCGACAGCGGGGGGGCTGAGGGTGATTCCGCGCAGGCGGGGCAGCCGTAATCGGCGTCGCGCCAACGGGGGAGGATGGAGCTCTTTGGGTTTTCGAATTCTGGCAGTCAATTGGCAGGACCTGAAAAACCCGCTGGCCGGTGGGGCCGAGGTCCACTTGCAGGAGATACTCTCGCGTCTGGGTCAATGGGGGCATGAGATCACCCTGTTGTGTTCGGGATTTGATTCGGCCGCGGCTGAAGAAAACTATGACTATCAACGGATCGTTCGCCGCGGGCGGCGCATGAATTTCAACTGGGTGGCGCCGTGGCATGCCCGGCGCCTGCTGGCCGAACGAAAGTTTGATATTATTCTTGAGGATATCAATAAAATCCCGTTTTACCTGCCGCTGTTTACCGATGTTCCGCTGCTGGCGATCGTGCCGCACCTGTTTGCCACCACGGTCTTCCATGAAATAAATCCGGTTTTGGCTTCCTATATTTATCTGATGGAAAAACCGGTCAGTATCATCTACAAAAAACGTCCCTGGATGGTGATCTCCGAGAGCACCAAGACCGACCTGGTCGGGCGCGGGATTCCGGCGGAACAGGTTACGGTGATTCATTGCGGGATCGATCATCAACTGTACGCTCCCGATCCGCAGGTCCACCGGTTTGACCGGCCCACGATTCTGTATCTGGGGCGGCTGAAAAAATACAAGAGTGTCGATCATATCCTGCTCGCCGCCGCCCGCATGCCCGCGGAGGTCGGGGATTGGCGGGTAGTGGTCATCGGCGAGGGAGATGATCGCCCGCGGCTGGAGAAGATCGCCGGCGAACTGGGAATAGAAAAGCGAGTGGAGTTCACCGGGTTTGTCAGCCAGCAAACGAAGGTCGATCACCTGCGCCGCGCACAGGTGGCGGTGTGTGCCTCTTTAAAAGAGGGTTGGGGGTTGACCAACATTGAGGCCAATGCCTGCGGGACACCGGTCATCGCCGCCGACGTGCCGGGATTGCGCGATTCGGTACGGGACGGCAAAACCGGCCTGTTATTCCCCTACGGCGATATTGACGCCTTGTGTGAACGATTGACCCGGTCGCTGACCGATCATGCGCTGGGGGAAAAATTGGCGGCCGGTGGTCTGGAATGGGCCGAATCATTTCACTGGAACGAAGCCGCGCGCGCGACCGAATCTCTAATTGAACGGGTTATCAACCGTAAGCCGCGCCCGGGTGGACGCTCATGAAGAAAAAGGCGATCATCGGTTCGATCATTTCGCTGGTTATTCTGGTGGCGATGTTGATGGTGGTCGACTATCACCAGTTGTGGACGGCGCTCAAACGTGCCCAGTACTGGTACCTTCTGCCCTTCGTGCTTATTGTCATTTTCAGTATGGTGCTGCGGGCCTGGCGCTGGCGGTTGATTATCACCCCTCTGGGCCGGGTACCGATGCGGCGGCTGTATGCCTCCACGATGATCGGTTTTATGGCCAACAATATCCTGCCGGCCCGGCTGGGGGAGGCGGTACGCGCTTACTCGCTGGGGGCGCGCACGGGGATCTCCCGTTCGGCGCTATTCGGCACGATTATCGTGGAGCGCATTTATGATTCGTTTACCCTGTTGCTTATGCTGTGGCTTGTGTTCCTGTTCTCCAAGGCCGCAGCGATCACCGACGCGGCGGCGATCAAGTCGTTTGGTTATGTTTTCCTGGGGATTAATGTCGGTTTGTTATTGCTGTTAATCATGCTCCAGAAGAAAACGGAAGCCACTCTCGACTGGCTGGGTTATCTTTCCCGCTGGCTGCCTGGGCGAATCCGCAAGCCGGCCCGCGGGATTGCCGAGAAGTTCGCCCGGGGGCTCACGCTGGCGCCGGATTTTAAAACCACGGTGGGGATTATCCTTTCGTCGTTGTTTTTATGGACCATTATGGCCCTGTCCAATTATTTGATATTCCTTGCTTTTGGGTATAGCCCCTATCCGGGCGACGGCGCGCATTACCTGCCGCTTGAGGCCTCATTCGTGGTGCTGGTAGTGGTGTCCCTGGCGATTACCGTTCCCTCAACACCGGGGTATTTCGGCGTGTTTCATGCCGGGTGTGTATTGGCCTTGAAAGTATATCTCGATGTTCCCGGCGGTGGGTTTGTCAGTGAGGCGGCGGCGATCGCCATTGTCATGCATGCCGCACAATACATCCCGATTACGTTATTGGGGTTTTATCATCTTAAAAATGAACACTTGAAATTCAAAACCAGGGGTGGCCGAATCGAAATTGAGACTGATGATGCCAACGGCGAAACGGAGTTCGGTCACACCAAAACCGGTACAACCCCCTGATTATCCTTAATCACCGATGCGGATACCGGCGTTGAAAGACCTGCCGCCCAGAATTTGGCGACCGATCAGGCGTCCGATCTTCTGGATTGTTGTTCTTTGTCTTCTCCTGCGGGTGGGGTATGTTTTCAGCGGCGCGCCGACACCGGTGCAGTTTGACGCGCGCATTTACGTATCCTGCGCCCTGACCCTGCCGTTGGCCGTGGCGCATCCGTCGATTCTTTTCAATGCCCAGGCCCGAGAAAGCATCAATTTTGATCTGTTGTATGCCGACGTATTGCGCGGTGAGACCGTCAATTGGCTGTATTACAAACCGCCGAGTTTTACTGACGCCCTGGAGAGTGTGTTTTTTGCGGGTCCGGTATACCCCGCGGTATTAAGCGTATTGTTCTGGCCTGACTGGTGGCCTGATTTTGCCGCCGCCCGAGTGGCCAATGCGGTTTTTGACGCGGCGACCTGCATATTTTTATTCTGGATATTAATGATGACCGTGGGGAAAGTAGCGGCCCATCTCGGCGCGTTTCTCCTGGCGGTTTACCCCGGATTTATTATCAAGTGCGGCGAGCTGAACCTCGAACCGCTTTCGGCGATGTTGACCGTGCTGGCCGTTGCGTTGTCCATCTCCGCCATCGTGCATCACCGTCCGCGCCGGTTTTTCGGCGCCGGCCTGGTTTTGGGGATCCTTCTTTTGACCAAGGCCGCCTCGTCGGGATTGATTGTTTTTCTGGGGCTGGGGATCATCGTGGCGTTCTGGCGGGAAAGGCGGAAGATCGTCCCGTCGCTGGCACGTTTGGCCGTAGGGTTTGCCATCCCGGTGCTGCCGTGGGTCGCGCTTATCTGGGTGCATTTTGGCGTCCCCGGGGTGCGCGACCCCGGATACGGCGCAGCCAATTTCCGGTCATCGAATACCCTGCCCGACCGGGGGTATGATCTGGATCGTGCCCGCGAGGATTTCTGGACCTATCCGGTGTGGCAGGCCATTGTGTCTCAGCCGGGAGAGTATATTAAATTATATGTCGAGAAGTTTTACCGACTCTGGAACCGGCCGTACAATGATTATCGCATCCCGTTGCTGACGGGGGTTACCGCCCAAACCTGGTTTCATCGCCTGTTGGTTCTGCTGGCGGTAATCGGGATGTTTTTTTGGCCGAATCGTCAGAATCGAGGTGCGGCCATAATCGCAGTTGCGGCGGTGGTCTACATGTCGGTCTTGCACACAATATGGCATTCGCTCAGCCGTTATGCGCTGCCGGCGATGCCGCTGGTCATCGCCGCCGCGACGATCGGCGCCGCTGAAATCCGACGCGGCCTGGCCAAAAATGTGTCATTTTTACGTTGGGGTGGATTAGGTCTGGCCGTCCTGGTCAATTATCTTGCTTGGGGTTGGTTGAATGTCGGCCTGGTGTTGGCGGTCGCGGGTTTTCTCGCGCCGGCCACGGCACAGTTTCTGGTTGTCCTGGTCCGGGCCGCCGTCCTGGCCGGGGATATTTTTCTGGTCTGCCGATGGTTGGGTTGGTCGCGGCGGATAGTATACTTGTTTGGGGTTGGATTATTGGCTGGACAGGCGATATTATGGGTCAAATCGGTACCGCGCGAGCACTGGGTGGAATGGTCGACCAAGTTGTACCATCCATCACAGGTCGTCGAACGGGTGATCCACGTGCCGCAGGATTATGACTGGCGGGTATTCAAAAGTGTTTTTCTGGTGTTGGATCTCCAAGCGGGTGGCGGGACGGATTTTACCTTGCACGTACAGGCGGATACTACCGTCTTTTCCTTTCCCGGCGGTGAGTTTACGGGGTATTTCTACGCCAAACCCGCATACCAGCCGTTTTTGCAGGCCTACGGTTTGAAACAGGAGCAGATACGTCAGTGGGTGGACCTTTCCATTAGACGCCGACACGTGATGCCGTTGACCGTGGAGGGCCAACTGACCGTCCGCGTATGGGTTTCCGGGGGCGACCCGGAGAAAAACTTCGTCCGCCTTTACGGTGACTATCGTCTCGGAGACTGGAAGGACTGGGAGGGACCGACCTTTTTCCACGCCTCGGTCGAGCGATTGTACGAGGAAGACGATCCCCGTATCTGGGAGAACATCCCGCGGGAACTGGTCGCCGCCGAAAACCGGCGTATCGGGCCGGAGGGGACGGACATCTACGATCTCTCGGAGGAGCCGGGCGTGCAAAGTGGCGATTATCGAATTTTGATTCTGGGGGCGTTAACTCCCGAATCTCACGTGTATTTTTAAGGTGAGGAGCATATGATCAACATCGGAATTATCGGCGCGGGATATTGGGGGCCAAACCTTGTCCGGAATTTCAACGCTCAGCCCGATTGTACGGTAGCGGCCGTCGCCGACGCCAAAACCGACCGCCGCGAGTTTATCAAGGGGCAGTACCCCGCGGTTGATGTGATCTCCGATGGTTTTGCGCTGATCGATGATACCGGCGTCGATGCGGTGGTGATCGCTACCCCGGTGGGGATGCATTTTGACCTGGCGAGGCGCGCGCTTACCGCGGGCAAGCACGTCTTGTTGGAAAAGCCGATGACCGCCTCGGCCGCTGAAGCACGGGAGTTGATCGAGTTGGCCGATAAGAAGAATCTGCGATTAATGGTCGACCACACCTTCATCTACAACGGCGCGGTACGCAAGATCAGGCAACTGGTCAACGGCGGGGAGATCGGGAATATTCTGTATTTTGATTCAGTCCGGGTGAACCTGGGGCTTTTCCAGCACGATGTCAACGTAATCTGGGACCTGGCTCCCCACGATGTGTCGATCATGGATCATCTGATGGCGGACAAGGCGGTTGGTGTTTCGGCTATCGGCCGCAAACATTTCGGCGGCACCCTGGAGGACATGGCGTACATGACGGTCGTGTTCGATTCCACCGCGATTGCGCATTTCCATGTTAACTGGATTGCCCCGGTGAAGGTGCGCACGATGCTGATCGGCGGGACCAAGCGGATGGTGGTCTATAACGACATGGAATCCTCGGAGAAGGTCAAAGTCTACGACAAGGGCGTGGAATTTCTTACTGACGATGAAGCTCGGCGCAAGGTTCTGGTCGAATACCGCGTCGGCGATATGACCGCGCCCAAGATCGACAACACCGAGGCCTTGCGTCTGATGTCGCGGGAATTTCTGGATTCGATCAACGAAAACCGGCCACCGCAAACCGATGGGAAAGCCGGCTACCGTGTGGTGCAAGTGTTGGAAGCCGCCAACCGGTCGCTAGCGGAAAACGGCAGGATGATTCCCCTGGAGTAACCAATTAGGGGATGGAATTTGTACAGGAAGGCGTTTTTTCATGTCATGCCCGCGCAGGCGGGCATCCAGTCCCCGGTGCGGAAACAACTGAATTCCCGCCTGCGCGGGAATGACAATGATGGCGCGGGAATGACAATAGTAAAGATGACTGTGACATGGTTTAGGTAATCTCATCGCGTAGGATAATCGAAGCAGCAAAAATAAAATGGCCGAAAAGAAGGACCAACAACTGCGGGCACTGGCCGCGATTGTCGTCTACAATGAGGGCGAAAAACTGCGCCGGACGTTGCAGACGATCCCGGAGCAGCGATCGTATGACGTGCTTATTGTCGATGATGCCTCCACCGACGGTGTCGGAGATATTCTCAAGGACTTCCCGTTCCCGCACGTCGGCCACCAGGAAAACGGTGGGGTCGGCCGGGCGATCAAAACGGCGATCAAGTATGCCATGGATAACGACTATGATATCCTGGTCGTCGCCGCGGGCAACGGCAAGATGCAATTGAATGAAACCGAGGTGCTCCTGGCGCCGATCCGCGAGGAGGGTGTCGACTATGTCCAGGGATCGCGTTATTTGCGCGGCGGACGCCATGAAAACCTCCCGTTGTTCCGGAGGATGGCGATCCCGGTCTTCACCTGGCTGGTCTGGCTGTTAACCGGGTACAAAGGTACCGACGCCACCTGCGGTTTTCGGGCGTATCGGCTGGATCTTGTGCGGTTGCCGGCAGTCGATATCTGGCAGGACTGGCTGGATAAGTACGAGTTGGAGTTTTACCTTCACTATCATGCCACAAAACAGGGGTTGAAAATAAAAGAAGTGCCGGTATCGATGATTTATCCGCAGAGCATGACGGGCTATTCGAAAATCAAGGCGATCACCGGCTGGTGGAGCATGCTGCGCCCGTGGGTCTATTTAAAGCTGGGTCTGCGAAAGTAATAACGTTTTTTAATTTGGTTTGTATTGCGGAAACGGAGTCGATTGTGTCGGAACAAAAGATAACCGCCGATTATTCCCGCATTGCCCCCGACGTCCGGTTCGGCAAAGATGTCCGGGTGTTCGGCTTTGTTAACCTGTACGGCTGCGAAATCGGCGATGGCTCGAAAATCGGCTGTTTTGTGGAGATTCAAAAAAACGCCCGTATTGGCCGGAAGGTCAAAGTATCGAGCCATACGTTTGTCTGTGAGGGTGTGACTATTGAGGACGAGGTTTTTGTCGGCCACGGTGTAATGTTCATTAACGACCGGTACCCGCGTGCGGCGGCCCCGGACGGGGGCCTGCAAACCGAGGAAGACTGGTTGGTCGTGCCAACTTTTGTCAAAAAAGGCGCCGCCATCGGCAGCGGCGCGATAATCA
>SDBS01007547.1_pt1 | contig 10541 bp, 7 predicted proteins | sample 2277091 | NCBI WGS metagenome assembly SDBS01 (sample SAMN10404972, study PRJNA504765) | marine sediment metagenome | isolation source: marine sediment core GS10_PC15, 163 cmbsf | place: Arctic Ocean: Southern Knipovich Ridge | collected 2010 | reverse complement strand
CTGGCCGCGGGTGGTACCATGTGGGCCTGTTGCGAGCTGGTCGAGTCGTTGGGCGGGCAGATCGTGGGAGTGGTGTTCTTGATCGAGCTGGCGTTTCTGGGCGGACGACAAAAGATCGAGCGGTATCCGATACACTCCTTGATTGTAGTTGAGGAGTAACGGCGGGCGGGCAGCGGGAGGTGACGCATGCAAGAGCAGGTTGTCTTAACGGTGGCGGAATCAAAGAGGCTCATCGCTCGCGGACTGGTCCAACACGAGTCCGTCAAGCAAGCACTGGCAAACGGCACGGTGATGGTCTGCACGGGTTCGACCGATGCGTACATCTACGAGGAGCTGACCGGCGGCAAGATCGACAAATGGCGATTCATCACCGGACACCACGTACCGTCGGCCGGCATTGCCGGTAGCAAGAAGCCCAGCGCCGAAATAGCGAATCTGGTCCTGCAACGAGGCCGCCCGGACAAGTCCGGCGACTGGCTCGAAGCCCTCGGGCAACTGGGCGCCGGCGACGTGATCATCAAAGGTGCCAACGCTCTGAACTACGAGCGCCGCCAGGTCGGCGTGCTCATCGGGCATCCCCAAGGCGGGACCATGGGGCAGGTTCTGGGCATCGCCGTCGCTCGGCGGGTCAAACTGATCCACCCGGTGGGGCTCGAGAAATCAGTACCGACCGACCTGGTGATGGCAGCCGATGTGCTGGCAGGCGTAACGGCGGACCTGGGCGAAAACGGCGCGGCCCTTTGGGTCTCGCCGGGCCGGATATTCACCGAAATCGAGGCGTTGCGAGTTCTCTGCGACGTTCGCGCCACGCCCATCGCAGCCGGAGGTATAGGCGGAGCCGAGGGCTGCGTCCGCCTGCTGGTCGAGGGGCAGCGCGAGCAGGTGGCTGCAGCCGCTAAGCTGGTCGATGCCATAGCCGGTGAACCTCCGCTATTGGACTAGCGTCCGGCGGCCGGACTCGAATAGGGGACTAATTACATGGCTCGAGCAACCTTTGTGGTGCTGGCGACAATACTGGTAATCGGCTGCGGGCAGCGCGATGACGCTACCCCCGATGAACAGTCGATTGACCCAACCGATTACATTCGTACCAAGGGGCCGGCGCCGCAGTTCTTGTTTCCAAAGCAGGTGGAATGCGATCGGCCTGAGGTGAACGATTTCATCCGGCGCTTCTCGCACACATGTCTGAAGGGCGAATACCTGGCCTATCGCCTCCTGGTCTCGCGCCAGGTCGAACCGGTCAGCCGCGAAAGCTTTCAGAAAGCCTGGGAAGCGGTCGAACAGGTTCGGATATTGTCGATAGCGCAGGTGGATGATCTGACCAATTACCCTCCGCCGGTCTATTTGGTAGAAGCTACGGTGGCAATGCGCGAACCGGCCGACCCGCCCAGCCGCGAGGTGGTAATCCTGGTCTTCCAGGAAGGTCGCGAGTGGGTCATGTCGCCGGCCGGGCGCCAGATTCGCCAGAGCCAGGCGACCAGCCAGCCGGCACAACGTGCCACCCGGTAAAGGTTGCAACAGGCCGCGGAAAGCTCGACTAAATATCAAACGCTAATTTATCTCGAAAGGCGCGGGCGAACAGGCCGTGCAGGCGGCCCATGACGTATGCGAAGTACAGACCGACGCCTATGAGAAATCCCCAAAGAAGCAGGCCCACCGACAGCGAGGCGATGGACGGATCGCCGCCCTTGCGGACCAGATCGACAATGATCCCGCCGGTCCACTGTATCAGCGCCGACATGGCAGCGGCGTACAGGGCTATGTAAAGGCAATCCAGGCAGAACAGGAAGGTGTAGTGGCCCGCTGTCCGCGCTATGGACATTATTACCTTGACCGGGTTCATGCCCTCCATGACTCCGCCGGACGCCATTCCCACCAGGCTCATGGGAACCATCAACGTAAGGAGTGCCAAAAACAGCAAGTTGCCCATGGTTACCAGCCCGGTAAAGTCCTCGGCGGACGTCGGTATTACCAGACGCCCCCTGTTATTTACCAGTATAAGGATCACAATTAAGGCAACGTAGTAGAAGATCAGCGCCAGATATCCCAGAAACGCCTGCGAGACGGCGGTGATGTTCCACGTCAGGTTCGGCGGCCGCTCGGTGCCGATGAGGGTGTTGCGAATGGTGTCGATAAAGGCATAGTAAGCCACACCGGTGAAGTACAGCAGCTCAACCAAGAACATCCCGAACAAGGCCGGGCCGATCCAGTCGACGCGATACTGAGAGCCGTAGACGGGCTCGGCCTTCATGGCGCCCGCTACCAGCAGCGTCAGGCCTACAGGAAGCAGTATCAGACCGATGGCAACGATGATGGCCACCAGGATCGAGCCGCTGGCCGCGAGCGGATAGAACAAGGCGCGAAAGGCGCCCGTGTAGAACCCACTGGCGGTAATAGGACCTTCGCCCTTGGCTCCGGGCAGCAGGGCCTCACGGTCGCTGGGCTCACCGGTCTTGCCACCTACCGGCGGCACGGAGCGCCAACAATTGCTGCACAACACCTCGATGTCGAGGTTTTCGACTCGTATCTCTTTGCCGCAGAATGGACAGATCCGGGCCCCCGTATCGGCAGGCTGGTCGGTCTCCTGGTCGGCTCCGATGGCTTGGAAGTCGGGCCACTCGGTGGCCAATTCGTCCGGCTCGGCGGCCGAGTCCGAGACGCCCAGCGCGTCAAGATTCACCGCCTCGGGCTCGGCGATCTCGATCGAGGGAACACGGAGGACCTTGTTGCAGCCCTTGCAGCGAATGGCCTTGCCGGCCCACTCGTCCGGAACCACTATTTCCTGTCCGCAACGCTTACAGGTTAGTTTCATTCGCGCTGCCCTGTCTTGCTGCCGGAGCGACTAATTGTACGACTACCTGAGCCGGCCGACAAGCGTCGCCAGCGCTACGCGGGCTGCATCATGTCTCCACGCCGCCGCTAAAGCCGCCCGGACTGCGCCGAGCCTAGCGCTATTGGCTGGACTTGGTCTTGCGCGGGCGCGGCGGGCGAAGCCCTCGTGCTTCGGCCTCTGCCGCCGAGCTGAACCAGCGGAGGTTCTCGGGCTTGATCCGCCGGACATAATGGCTGTCAGGACGATGATAAACGTCGCTGTTTATGCTCGCCACCACCGGCTCACTCGCCGCTTTACCGATGTTGGCGAGCAGGAAGTCCAGCGCGACCTTCTCGGCCTCGCCCACTTGGGCCAACAGATTGGTTCCGTGCATGTCGAACCGGCTCCGGTCGGCCATGGGATAGATCTTGATGGTTGCCTTGCCGGTCAGTTTGCCGAGCGTAGCGCAGTCATCTTGCTCAACCTGCCCCGCCATCAGCAGGATTGGTCGGTCGCCGTACTTGGCAATGTGGTCGGTTGACTTGACGCCCAGGTAGTTCGTGCCGGGCGAGAGGCAAACCACCACATCAACGGACTGATCGAGCCGGGCATAGTCGATCGCCACGCTACAGCCGACGCTGGCCCCGACCACAGCCAGCCGCGTCAGATCCACGTCGCCTCTGCCGGCCAGCCACTGGTAGGCGGCCGACACGTCGCGGTCCATTGTGTTATAAAGCCGCGAATCCTTTTTCTTGCGTCGCTCTGCCAGCTTCATGTCGTCCGGCTTGACGCTCAGCCCGTGACCCCGCAGATCGATAGCCAGGGCGGCAATTCCCTTCTTAACCAACTTCGGGGCGAAACTCCGCCAGCTCGTCCGATCGGACGGGTACATGTGCAGCAGAATCGCCACCGGAGCTTTCTGACCGGCCGGCAACGCCGCGGCGTAGTAGTCAGCCACGATAGTTACGCCGTCGGCCGTCTCGAAGCTGACTTGCTCGACCGCCGGCCGCTGCGACGCCTGGGTCTGTTGAGCTGGGCACGGTGCTGACAACGAAACTGCGACAAGCAACATCATTGATGCAACAGCAATTCTCATCGATAGTCCTCCTCAGGTCTCGAAACCGCGCGGCGAAGCGCCCCGCGTCGAGCCAATGGTAGGTTATTTCATATCGCAATGCCAGCCCCCCTTCGCCTACTATCATCCGCCCCGACCGCGGTTGACCGCACCGGCCGGGCTTGCTATAGGTTGCTGGCCGTGACTGGCAGAAGCCCCGGTAGGAGCTGTCGGATCGGGCTGGGAGTAGCGTGATGGACCCAAACGAAGTCATTCAGCGATATGAGCATAACCCGATTCTCACCGCCGCCGACGTGCCCGGCGCCCACGGCGTCTACAACAGCGGCGTGTGCGAGTACCAGGGGCGCTATGTGATGGTCATGCGCGTCGAGGCCAAGACCGGTCTACAGGAGATGCGCCTGGCCTGGAGCGGCGACGGAATTCATTTCAAGGCCGAGCGCGACAAGGTGTTGGTGCCCACCGAAGAGCCCTTCCTGACTTATGAAGAGGCCATCTACGACCCGCGCGTCACCAAAATCGACGATACATATTACATCACCTACGCGTCGGAGAACCGCCACGGTTGTCAGTTGGGCCTGGCCAAAACGAAGGACTTCGAGAGCTTCCAGAAGGTGGCCATGATCGCCCAGCCCAATAACCGCAACGGCGTCTTGTTTCCCACCAGGATAGGCGGTTACTACGCCCGGCTCGATCGGCCGTTCTCGGAGGGCGTGGCCGGGAATATGTGGATCTCGTTCTCGCCCGACCTGGTGCACTGGGGACAGTTTCGCTGCGTCATGGAGAGCCGCCGTTTCCACTGGGACCGCGGCAAGATCGGCCCCGGCGCCCCGCCCTTCCGCACCGACGAGGGCTGGCTCGAGATTTACCATGGCACTACCCCAAGCTGTAACGGGCTGATTTACCGGCTGGGGGTCGTGCTGCTCGATCTGGAGCAGCCTTGGAAGGTCGTTGCCCGAGCCAGGCAATACCTGCTAAGTCCGCAGAAGGACTACGAGCGTCACGGCGACGTGGACAACGTCTGCTTCGCCTGCGGCGTGCTGCCCGATTACGACAACGACACCGTGCGGATCTACTACGGCGGTGCCGACACCTGAATGTGCCTGGCCACCGCCAGAATCAGCGACCTGATCGCCTTCGCCAAGAGTGGATAGACGTTCGAGCCGAGCGGTCCTGCCGCCTCGATTCGTCAAACGTTACGGCTGATAACCTTGCCCAGCTCGCAAGTCATATTTTTCATGCACCAGGCTTGTACTCTACCTCCACACTCAGCGTCTGCCCGGTCAGGACGTCGCGGCACGTGATCGTATAAGTGCCCGGCGGATCGTTGATCGCCAGCGGGACGACCCATTTGCCGACACCGTCCCGTACCAATACGTTACCGCCATAGTGCCTCAGAACCCGACCCGACGGATCGCGCAGCTCGACGTGCGCGGCGCGAGTGACGTCAGGCTGTACATTGAGCACCCTTACGACGCTGAGTTTGCCTGGCGACCATTGGGCGTTGAGCGGTTTGAGCGGCTCATCCGCCAGGACCAGGATCGGTGGCGACCATGGGTCCAGGTCCAGCTTGAGTGCTGCGGTCCGTCCCAGGTCCTGGCCCGCGCGCTGGTCGTAGACGTAGACGGGACGGTCGAACTTCAGCTCGACCGGCTCGGCCTGCTCAAAGATTGAGTTGTCGATTTTCTCGGTGCCGCCAATGCCCTCTTGCCGCAACTGAATCGACCGGGTGATGCCAACCAGCCGCACACCGCCGCCGGCGTCGAACACGTGCACCTCAGCCGCCGGCAGCGGCTTCTTCGTTTTGGTCGAGATAACTCGCACCGCCGGCTTGATACCGGCCTCGCTCAGCATCTCACCGACCGCGTCGCGCAAGGCGACTTCTTGGCCCGGCTTCATCCGCAGCCGGCTGTACTGCTCGAACGAGCGGTTCAGTAAGTGGGCATTGGGCGTCTCCCACAGGCCCGCCAGTTGCGGCGTCTCCAGCCGCTTACCGTGTTGGTCCATGATCCCGCAGAAGCGGTCGGCGATGACCACCCCTCCGGCTGCTGCGAACTGCTGGATCGCCCCAGCCTCGGCCTGGCTGAGGGCAAAAACCTCGGGCAGAATCAGAACTTTGTACCCATCACGCAGCAAACGACCCTTGACCGCCTGCTCGGACGAGACCACGTCGTACTGGAGATTCAGATCCTCGATCAGCCGATACCAACTGCTGCGCAGGACGTTGCGCTGGTTAAACTTGTACAGATGCCAACTTCGCAGCGCCACCCAGCGCCGTCCCTCGCCCAGCCACTGCCGCCAGTAATCCACGCGGATCGACGGGTGCGAATAGTAGACGGCTATCCCGTTATTCTCGCGCCGGCAGGCTAAGAGCTGCTTGGCAAGGCCCGACTCTATCTCCACCAATGTCGGGCCTAAGCTGGTGGCCCGCTCGGTGGGCGTCTTGTCCGGCTGGATGATGAAGCGATGCTTCGGCTCCTCGTTGTCCCAGAAGATGATGCCCCGATCGCCATGCAGCAGCCGGGTCCAGATGTCCCGCACGCCGACGTTGCCGGTCTTCCACGTCGGTAGAATCTGGTAACACGTATCGGGATTCAGCGACCTGACGATCTCCGGGGTATTGCCGATGTTGTACGGTAGGATCAGGTCTACCGCCGGGCAGAGCTTGGCATAAGTGTGCCCGCGGAAGACCCCCGGATGGTGCGTACCGGTAAAGCCGAATCGCCCGTCAGGATCAAATTCCTTGCCGATAGCCACCGCCCGGGCCATCCCGTCGGCCATCTGTCGATCCATGTACTCGCGAAAGTCCATCCACGGCGATAGATTCCACCCCTTCATATCCTCGAGCCGGTCTCGGTCTACCTTCAGGCCGAACGACCACTTGTCATACGCCGCATAGAAAGCCACCACCTCGTCGATGCTCTCGAACGCACAGCCGAAGGATTCATTGATCTGCCCCACTATCTTCTGGGCGTTTGCCTGCTCACGCCGGGGTTGATAGCGAGCTAGGACGTACTTCTCATCCACTGTCTGGCTGGTCCGCAGATCGGCATAAAGGGCAATGGCCTTGTCGAACGATGGAAAGGCCGATCCGAACGTCTTGACGAATGTGTCGCTGTCAGCCGCAGCGAAATCCCGCGGCAGGTATATCCGGCGGTGCAGCCTGTCGTATTGCGAATAGGTCGTCGGGTGGAACGACCTTACTTGGGCCCAGGTCGCGTAGTCGGTGTCCCATTGCTCGTTAAGGCGCGACACCTCGCCGTACGTAGCCATCAGAAAATTACGGAACTCATCCCGCGACGAGTAGTCCCAGCAAAAGTCCGTCGCGCCGCTTTGATCGCCAAACCCTATCTCGTCGGCCAGGTTGTAGAACAACGGCCGGTAGTCTCGCTGCTTCGAAACGATGTCGCCGTACAACTGGCGGAGCTTGAGAAAGCTGCGCTCATCCGACAGGCTGGGCCGGCGTATGGTCAGCGTCCAGTCGCGCGGGTCCTTGCCGTATCCGGCGATGGTCTGCTCCCAGATGGCCCGCCGCTTGTGATAGTAGGCGAAAATCTCCCAGCCCATCTGGTCGATGTACACCGGGAAGTTGTTGTCGTGATAACGATCACCGTCGTTGGTGCGATACAACATCCCCCCGTTGATGCCGTAGTCTCGCAACATTCCGTAGTAGCCTTGCGGGTAATGCGCCCAGACGAAGGCGATATAGTCGTCCCACGCCGGCGGCGGAAAGAGCACGTCGAACTTGACATGCTCGACTTGAAGCGCGTCGTCAACTACCACCTCGATCCGCCCGCGCTTGGCGATGGGACTGGTCAGCTCCAGTGTGTAATCCAGCCGGTCCTGCCCCGCCGTCAGCATGTGGGCCTGCCGCCCGCCGATCCGGCCGTACGTGTCGCGCCACTGGACGACAACGGCCCGGTCCGCATCCGCCGATTTGGTTAGCACCACCGAGCCCGACATTTGCTCGCCGGGCATGACCTTCTTAGGCCCGAGCACTTTGGCGACCTTCAGCGAATCGTCCGCAACGCCGGATGACAACATTAGTGAAACCACCAAAGCGCCGATCTGTAAGACGTTCATGATCTGCCTCCTCGCCACAGCCACATGGCCGGCCTGTCATAAAGCCGGTTGCAGAACCACCTATCACACCTGCCGCGGCGATTCAAGGCCGGACGAAAAGTTTTAGTAGGGGGCACTCCGTGGTGGCGCCACATCGAGTTGATATTACGGCGTTGACGGATCGACGAGAGGGCCTCTCGGTCCGGGCGGCTGTGGTGCGCCGCCACCGACCGGCTCAGCGACTTGGCGTCAGCAAGAGCGCATGGCCGGCCGCTTTCGACGTCGCAGCACGCCCACGCTGCCAAGGACCAGCAGACCCAAGGTAGCCGGCTCGGGTGTCCAGCCGGCGTTATCTATCTGGGTACCGATGCCCGGGTTGCCCAGGAACACGCCCGTGATGTTCTCGATCATATTATCGAAGGAGCCGGCGGGGCTTCTCAGCGGCACGAATAGAGATTCCTCCAGCAGAACAGTAAAGCTCTGCCAGTCATCATAGGTACCCGGCAACGCCAGCCCTGCCGCCCACGTCCCCACCCCCGCGCTTTCCAGCAGCAAGAACATGCCTATGCCGTCGACCGATGGCACGGCGCCCCGAATGTCCACGGTAAAAACCTCGCCCGTGTGGTCGCCCCCCAGACCGGTCTGCAATCCCAGTTCTCGATAACCAACCAGCCGCAGCAGCAAGGACGGATTCAGGTCGGCAGGCACGTGAAGGTGCTCGTCCTGCCACGGACAGGGCGCCCAGTCCTCGGCGGTGGTCCAATACTCCCAGCCGTTTTCATCGATATCGAAGGTTTCGATATAAGGTGTAGCCCAGGTTCCAGCAGCCACGACCAACACAGTAAGCGCGCCGACACATACGAAAGCCATCTTGTTTGGCATTTCTCTCCCTCTGCGGAGCGGTTTGTAGGTACAAAGCCTCCGCTGCCCGGCCATGCCTGGTGCGCAGAGACCGCACCCCGACACCCGCTCACTTGCTCTCAGTCAATGCTACAGGGCTGAAATCCGAAATCTGGACAGGGATACAGCCCTCTCTCCCTTGTCCGTACCAAGCTGCAAAAGCTATGCCGCAATCGCTCCAGCTCACTCGGATTGCGTCCGCCGTCAGCTAACCCCTTTAACTGCCAGTGGTTACGGATCGGCGGATCTGTTCAGGCGTTCGAGTCACCGCCCAATCCCGTCCCAAACCGTGTTGAAACCGATCAACGAGACCCCCGCCCGCGCCGCCCTGGAACGGCTGTATGTGCCGATAAGAAAATGATTTAGCCGACGTTGTCTACCGGCAACACCTTTTAAGGACAACGTTGGATGATTGTAACACCGCTGCGCCGGCCGCGCCGCTTACAGCTCATATTCGCTGCGCTCGCGATCTTGGAGAATGTCCGCCAGACGCATGCGCACGTAGTCGGCGTCAATGATGATGTCCTTGTTCACCGCGTCCGACGCCAAGAAGCTGATCTCCTCGACCACCTTTTCCATGATGGTGTACAGTCGTCGGGCTCCTATGTTCTCGAGCTGCTCATTGGCCAGGTACGCCATGCCCGCCATTTCCGAGATCGCTTCGGGGGTAAACTCCAAATCGACATCCTCGGCCTTGAGCATCGCCACCTGCTGCGTGATTAAAGCGTTCTGCGGCTCGGTCAGTATCCGCACGAAGTCCTCCTGCGTAAGCTCGTCCAGCTCCACCCGAATGGGAAAACGCCCCTGTAGTTCGGGTATCAATTCGGACGGCTTCGATTGGGTAAAGGCCCCCGCGCTGATGAACAGGATGTGTCCCGTCCACACCGATCCGTGACGGGTATTGACGTGGCAGCCCTCGACGATCGGCAGCAGGTCACGCTGCACACCCGTCCGCGACACGTCCGGCGGACCCTCGTCGAGACGACGACCGGCGATCTTGTCCAATTCGTCGATGAAGACGATCCCGCTGTTCTGCGTCCGCTGGAGGGCGATCTCGATCATGCGGTCGCGGTCGATCAACTGGTCGCAGGTCTGCTGAAACAGTGTTTGCGTCGCCTCGCGCACAGTCAGCCGCCGCTGCTTCGACTGGCTGGGCACCAGCCGCTCCAGAAAGTTCTGCAACTGCGGATCAATCTGGTCCATACCGAACGTGGCCAACATGCCGGCCGGCATGGACCGCTGATCCACCGTCAGCTCTATGTCGCGGTCTTGCAGTTCGCCGGCGCGCAACTGGACGCGGAGCTTTTCTCGCGTGCGACGGCGCGTCTCGGCCGCATCGCTGTCGGCGGCGAGAGGAGCATCTCGCCCAGCCGGCAACAGGGCATCCAGCAGCCGCTCTTCCGTGAGCTCATCCGCCCGCAGGCGGACCACCTCGGTCATCTCTTTGCGAACCATGCTCACCGCCAGCTCGACCAGCTCGCGGATCATGCCCTCCACGTCGCGCCCGACGTAACCGATTTCGGTGTACTTGGTCGCTTCGACCTTGATGAACGGGGCGTTGACCAGGTTGGCCAGCCGACGGGCAATCTCGGTTTTGCCCACACCGGTGGGCCCGATCATGATGATGTTCTTGGGGGCTATCTCGTCGGCCAGTTCCGCCGGCAACTGCTGGCGGCGCCACCGGTTCCTTACGGC
>SDBS01007546.1_pt1 | contig 10541 bp, 6 predicted proteins | sample 2277091 | NCBI WGS metagenome assembly SDBS01 (sample SAMN10404972, study PRJNA504765) | marine sediment metagenome | isolation source: marine sediment core GS10_PC15, 163 cmbsf | place: Arctic Ocean: Southern Knipovich Ridge | collected 2010 | reverse complement strand
TTCATTCACATTCAAAAAAGTCTTATTCTTGTGGCGCACCAGGTGGCGCAAGGAGTCGATAGATACTATTTTTATCTATTGTTTGGCATTATCTTGGTTCTTATACCTTATTATCGCATCCGGATTAGGCTATTTATTAGAAAACCAGAAGAAACAAAATAATCCTCAGATCTTCAGCCCATATTTTTCCGTAGCCACATTTTTATTGACAAGCATTTAATTTTATTATAGTAATATTCACACTACAATATTTAGTAAGTAGTTAGATCAGGGAAGGGATAGATTGTCAGCAAAAGACAACATAAAATCTTTTTCTCCAAAAACTACAATATTAGATATTATAACGCCCATGCGCAAGGGAGATAGAGATGGGTGACCAGATCAGGATAGTGATCGCTGACGATCACAAGCTATTACGAGAAATGCTCTGCCAAACCCTGCGCCAGGAAAAGGGCATCAAAGTCGTGGGTGAGGCGGGCAATGGTCTCCAGGCAATTGATGTCATAAGCGATCTTAAGCCTGACATCGTCCTCCTTGATATAATAATGCCCGAGATGAATGGTATAAAAGTCCTCCCTGCAATAAGAGAAAAAAGCCCAAAGACCAAGGCACTCATGCTCACGGTTTCTAAGGATGAAACCATGATTTTAAAGGCCTTGAAAGCGGGGGCCAAGGGATACCTCTCGAAAGATGTTGGCATCTCCGATCTCATCAAGGCGATTCAGGCAGTCCATCAAGGGGAGTTATGGGTTGAGCGGAAGCTTATGGCCAGGTTCTTTGAGGGAGAGGCAATCGCCGATCCCAAAGGGGAAGACCGCTCCGGGAAGACAAAGGAGGGTCTTACTACGAGAGAACAAGAGGTCCTTCGTCTCCTCACCAAAGGCAGTACGAATAAAGAGCTCGCCAAGGACCTCTTCATCAGTGAGAAGACGGTCAAAAGCCATCTAAACAGCATCTTCAGGAAGCTCAAAGTCAGCCGGCGCCTCCAGGCCATCCTCTATGCGATAAGACAAGGGATGAGCTAGGTCTTTTTTCTGTCAAAAATACAACTAAAGTCCGATTGACAATAAGCCTTCAACTCAGTTTTACTAAGGAAGGGCTAGGGGAAAGACAACGATGAGTTATCTACCCAATTTTCGATTGAAAATCTCCAAATCAGCTCACCTGTCTGAGGGAGAACCCGGGGTTACGTCTATCATCATCATGCGGCCCTATGCCCATCTTGAAAGGGAGTTGCGCAACACTTTTAAGGCGGAAGATGATGTCAAGGTCATCTTGGACAAGCGCTATAAGGAGCGGCGGAAGAAAAAGCAAGCTGTTGCGACAGAACACCGCAAGACCAGTCGGCGCAGGCCAAAAGAAGAGTTCGTCGAAGTAGTAATTTCAACCTAAGCCTAATGGCCTAGGTCGATAGACTGAGATGACGCTCCATAACGTAAGTCGTTATATCTAAAATAAAATACACCCAAAGCCCGATTGTTATATGAAGAGGTATTTTTTAGAATATGACTATGTTGTGGGCTGTTAGGGGGCTAAGTGAGTTACTCTCACTCTGACAAAGAAAATCCGTTCCATTCCCAAGAGTCCAAGTTTGCAGCTTCGTTCTCATGTCTCTTTTGGTTATATGGCTCTGAAGAATGGCAACTGAAGGGAGGTGTAGCCAAGAGGAAAAGGTAATAAATTAAGGCAAAGTAACAAAACTAAAATTAAAAAGGAGAACAAAATGAAAAAGAGTATGATGATTTTATTTATTTTCAGCATCGCATCATTAGTGTTATTTGTGTCGCAGGCCAATGCATGGAAGCTGACAATTTCAGAGGAAGGGAAGACGCATACCCTTACAGGTAATCTCGATTGCACCGGCGACAACGGTATCCGTATTACAGCAGACGACGTTACGCTAGATGGCGATGGTTACGAAATCTTTGGTTCAGATATTGGGACAGGTATTTCTGTTAAGGGACAAAGTGGAATAACCATCAAGGGGTGTAAGGTTAGGAATTTCAAGAATGGAATCTTTTTAGAAAATTCTAATGAATGTACCGTAGAAGGGAATACAGTAAGTGCAATTGTGTACAGGCATATCAGGATCAGGAAGTCCTCAAATTGCCTAGTCGAGTACAATACCGTTGACGGAAGTGGCTTAGCTGATCAGAGTATACAATCAGGCCTATGTGTTGAAAGCTCGACCGCTATGAATAACGAAGTCCGTTTCAACAACTTAAAAAACTGCGGTACAAAAGTCGCCAGAGATTCGGGAATCGACTCCTATTGGCATGAGAATTACTACGATGACGCTATAGACTGGGATTGTGATGGAAGAGCGGTTTATATTATCGGCCACGCCACCCCTCTCAAAGCCACAGCCGACCTTAACGCCTACATAGAGGAATCCGGATGGGAAGGGCTTTCCCCTTATGTTGATGAAGATGGTGATGGCTATGGCCAGGGTTGTCAACTTGGTACTGACAGAAACGACCATACCAGTATGATAAATGCTTATAAGGAGAAAGTGTTTGATAATTTACAGGCCGATGACCTCGACTGGGAATACATCTGCCGCCCATGGTGGTATGGGGTGTGTGATAATGTGAATGTATCTATCGTGCCCTTCTTAGGACCTTCAGCTCAATCTTTGGAGGTTGCAATCCCAGTAGTAGATACCACCGGTTTTAATTATAGCCAGTACATTGATATTTTTTATGTAGATGATGAAGCGAAAAAAAAAGAAGGAAGTATGGACTGGTCACGTTATCACACTATGACATTTTGGGTTTACCCAGTGAGTACTGTGAGCCAGATTACTCATCTTAATATTAGGATTGATAATGATCCCACGTGTCGGGATGATTTAACATACCCAACTACTCTCTTCGCGGATGGCTGTCGTGAGATTCAGAAGCGCTTAATTCTTGCTTCAAACACCTGGAACAAAGTAGTATTAGACTTAACTCAAAATGACTATGCCGGAGGTCTATATACGAAGGGTACCCCGAGACCAACTACTATAGATGATATCAAAAGCGTCCGATTCTTCTTTGGCAGGGACCCGCAGTTCTGGGTTGACGATCAGGCTGTAACTTTTTACATCGATGATATTCGTCTTCTGAGTGACCTCAAGGAAAAAAATAATAACGATTATTAGACTTTTCATGTGAGAATGAACGAAGTGGGCGGAACCGCAATTCCGCCCTTATTCCTCATTCACCATAATTTCAGCTATTTTCAGCATTTTTGGCACATATTGGGCACATGGAGAGACAATTGAGACTAGGAGAAATGCTCAGTAAAGGGAGTTAAGAACCGAAATGCGGGACTTATACCAAAATTGCAATAGCAATTTATATATATGAGGCGAACCTAATGCCTCGAAATTGGGAAAAGGAGGAATTAAAATGAAAAAACCACTTTTATTAGGAATTATTTTAACAGTATGCGTCGTCATTGGTACCTTTGTATTTTCCCTGGGCTACCCAGGGGGCATGGTTTCCTATTGGAAATTTGATGAGGGCGCAGAATCAACAGTCTCTGATAGTGTTGATGCGAATCATGGAACTATTTATGGTGCACAATGGACAACAGACGGCATGGTTAATGGAGCATTGAGTTTTGATGGGAGCGATGACTATGTGGAAGTGCCCACTAGTGCTAATTTGGATATCACCGATGCGATTACTTTAGAGGCTTGGGTTAATCCACAAACTGTTGGTGCATGGAAGAGGGTAATTGTCAAAGGAGAAGACATTACTCCTTCTGACCTTAGAACTTGGGCATACATTCTTGGCTTGAGTCAAGGCGGCGGAGTTTACTTTGCGCTATTCGCTGGTAATTCACAAACCTATATAAATGGGGCAGTAACAAAAATCCCTACTAACACATGGACACATATTGCTGGTACTTGGGATGGTGGTATGATGAGGATCTACGTTAATGGAATTGAACAATCATCTGAAAAGCTATCCTTCTCAGGGCCGATAAATGTTGTTACACACCCCCTTAAATTTGGTATAGCTCCTCATAGTGGAGTACCTTACGCATTCAACGGCAAAATCGACGAAGCCGCAATCTACAACAGAGCTTTATCAGCAGCAGAAATACAACAGCATTATGAGAATGTTAGTTATGAGGTGCAGTGTGTCACTCCTCCGTCTGGCATGGTAAGTTGGTGGGATGGAGACACTGTCTCAGAAACGACAGCCTTCGATATTCAGAATGGAAACCATGGGACAATGGTTGGCGATGTTAGTATTATCCCTGGCAAAGTTGGTAATGCGTTTAGCTTTGATGGTTTGGATGATTATGTGGAAGTACTTGATGATCCCACACTTGATATTACAGATGGCATTACACTTGAAGCATGGATTAAAGCGGATAGTACTCAGACAGGAAGAGCTTCCGGTATCATTACCAAAGATGATTTATCAGATGGGCGATCATATAATTTACATTTAAGCTCCGCTAGTTCACCAGCACCCTGGGCATTAAGAATGAGACTTCTTACACTTAGCGATAACGGTATTATTGATGGTACAACCGATTTAAGGGACAATACTTGGCATCATGTTGCCGGAACATGGAACGGCTCTATTATGAACCTCTATGTAGATGGGATATTGCAAAATTCCCGTTCTAGTGCTGGAAGCATTTCTATAACTTCCACGCCTTTAATAATTGGAGACTTTGGTACTAGTCTCAATGTGCAATATGGTTTCAGCGGCCTTATCGACGAAGTCGAAATCTTCAACCGCGCCCTATCGCAGTCAGAAATCCAAGCCATTTATCTTGCAGGAAGCGCAGGCAAGTGTAAAGTGGCACCAGTCATTGAGGTTACGATCGACATCAAACCCGACAGCGATCCGAACAGCATAAACTTGGGCGAAAATGGTTTATTGCCCGTTGCTATCCTTGGCTCTCAGGACTTCGATGTAACAAAGATAGACCCCGGTACTATTGGACTTGGAGGTGTAGTTTTAGCCACTAGAGGTGGAGGTTCGAAGAAAGCACCCAAGCTTGCCTACTCGTTTGAATATGTAAATGATGATGATTATATAGATATGGTGACTTTCTTTGATGTGCAGGATTTAGTGAATATAGAAGAAGGCGGATTAACAGAGAACAGCACTGAATTAGTACTTACCGCCACTTTAGATATTGAATACGGTGGAACACCCATAGAAGGCTCAGATTCAGTAAGGGTTCTTCATTAGTTAAAAGAGAAAAAGGAAAGCTCTTTATTGCAGCGTTTAAAAACGGCATATAGAAAGATTTGGCCTAGAGAGAAGGAAGCCATCTTCAAACAGCAATAAAGAATCTCTCTCCAACAATTGCAACAGCAATTTATATAGATGAGGCGAACCCAATGCCTCGAAATTGGGAAAAGGAGGAATAAAAATGAAAAAATTACTATTCTCAACACTAGGCATTGTTATGGCTATTTGTCTTGTTCTAACGATGTCAACGGTGGCCAATCCTGGCCTTGGAATAGTAGGCCTGTGGCATTTTGATGAAATCTTTACTGATGGTCTAGGGGTGCAGACGACTCCAGACTCTTCTGGCCAAGGCAACACGGGAACTCTGATGCCGCTCGGTTTAGAACCCGTGCTGGCTCCTGGTATGTTCAATATGGCTCCAAGCTTTAATGGAACTAATCAATGGGTTGATTGCGAAGCAATAGTTGACGATAGCATTAACACAGAATTGACGCTGGCGGCGTGGATTAAAGATGATGGAAATCCAAATAATTATTTATTTATTATCAGCAACGATTATACTCACGGTACTAAGAAGGGATATGATTTTTTTCTCTGGCCTGATGGAAGACTATATGCAGATGTCGGCACTGGAGTGCTTGGGAGAGTGTCTTATTTGATGCCTGTTGACACTCTATGGCACCATGTTGCGGTAACATGGGACGGGACCACAGTGACACTCTATGTTGATGGTAATTCAGTTGGAACTACTCCTCTTAGTGGGACTTATAATGACCCTGGTAAAAATACCTATGTTGGTAAGTTCAATTGGCCCGTAAACTATAATCCCAACGGCATGATCGACGACGTGCGCATCTATGACCATGCCCTAACCCCCGATGAGATTGATGCACTGGCGAGTCAAGAATGCGTCGCGCCCCCAGATAACCTTATCAGTTGGTGGCCTGGGGATGGAAATGCAGAGGATTTTGTGGGCGATAATGATGGTGTGAATAGTGCGACATTTGTTCCCGGCATGGTGGGAGATGCGTTCACATTCACCGGAACTGGTGCAGATTATGTCAGTGTGCCTCCCCACCAAAGCCTAGAGCCTGAAACGGTCACTGTTGATGCTTGGGTGAGGGCGAATGGTTCTCCTGGGAACAGCTGCTATATCGTTGCCAAGGGAGTTGATACCTGTTGGGCTGCTTCCTATGCTTTCTACACAAGGAGTGGAGGGCTGTATTTCTACATTTTCAATCCCTCCTCAAACTATGTGCTTTCTCCTGGTTTTGGCACAAGCATATGGGATGGGAATTGGCATCATATTGCGGGAACCTATGACGGTTCACACGTCAGGCTCTATGTTGATGGCACTCAAGTCGGTAGCGGAACTCCAACAAACATCAGTATCGGATACAATTTGCCGACGCACAACGACCTCATCATTGGGGGCGTTTTGTCAACTTGCGGCGGCCCGTACGCCTTCCGAGGCGACATCGACGAAGTCGAAATCTTTAGCCGCGCCCTTTCAGCTGATGAAATCCAAGGCATTTACAATGCAGGAAGCGCTGGGAAATGCACAAATCAGCCTCCTGTTGCAGTCTGTGAAAACATAGAAATCCCTGCAGATGACAACTGTGAAGCTTATATAATTCTTGAAGACATAGGTGGGAGCTCTTATGACCCTGATGGAGATGATATCTCTCTTTCAGTTAACAAATTAGGGCCATATTTTCTCGGAGAACATGAAGTAACTTTAACAGTTACAGATGAACATGGAGCATCAAATACTTGCCAGGCTACTGTAAACGTCAAAGATGCAACTCCACCGGAAATAAGCGTATCGGTAAGTCCAGATATTCTACGGCCCCCTAATCATAAGATGGTTCTTATTACTCCCACAATATCAGTAAGCGATAATTGCGACTCTGATCCAACAGTCGTGGTAACATCGATCGAGATGAATGAAGGAGATGGGGAAGATACTTATCACCCAATATATGATTTGACTCTTGGTGCTGGACATACTACCGACGATATTCAAATGGATGATGATGGGAATATTTGGAATATTTTCCTGAGAGCTGAAAGATCGGGGAAAGGCACTGGCAGAATCTATGTCATAACTTATACTGCTACTGATGCCTCAGGAAATAGTGCTATTGCAACTGCCACTGTAAATGTACCGCATGACAAAAATTAGCCTTAGTATGATATTTCTGTTTTGAATCTGTCCAAAAGGGATTAGCAGATTTAACTGCAGAAATTCTGAAGATTGCAAAAAGTAAAACTATAGAGCATTACAAGAAATTACTTGAGCTCTGGAAAGATGCTGATCCTGGTATTGCTGGGTTTGGGGATGCGAAGAAGAGAGTGGCTGGGCTGAGGGCGTGATAACCTTGGCATCCTGATAAAAATAATTGCAACAGCAATTTATATAGATGAGGCGAACCCAATGCCTCGAAATTGGGAAAAGGAGGAATAAAAATGAAAAAACTACTTTTATTTGGAATTATTTTAACAGTATGCGCCATCATTGTTACCTTTGTATTTGCCCAGTTCTACCCAGAGGGAATGATTTCCTATTGGAAATTTGATGAGGTTTCTGGAATAACTGCCTCTGATAGTGTTGATGCGAATCATGGAACTATTTATGGTGCAACTCGGACAACTGGCACAGCAGGTAATGCATTGAGTTTTGATGGTGTGGATGATTATGTGGAGATACCAGACGACAATAGTTTGGATATTACTGGCGATTTAACCCTAGAAGCATGGATAGAACCAGATAGAGTTTATTATACAGCTCAAGGAGAGATAATTGGAAAATGGGTGGTAGGTAATGCCTCTTATTGGTTTGCTATAAGAGATGGTCAACTTCAGATGCGTATTTCAGCCTATGGTTCGGATTATTACAATATTGAGGAAACTAGTGTTGCCAATCTTAGTATTAATACCTGGTATCATGTGGTAGGGGTTTATGATGCAAGTGAACAAGATATTAAACTTTATATTAATGGTGTAGTAGAAGAAAGCACGACTGTAGACGGAATAATACCTTCAATTATCCATAGCGGTTCTGCAAAGGTGAAAATTGGTGGATTCTCCCCTGGCTATTATTTCGACGGCATCATCGACGAAGTCGCAGTTTACAACAGAGCTTTATCAGCAGCAGAAATCGAACATCATGCTCAGAATGGTAGTTATGAGGTGGAATGTGTTTCTCCGCCATCTGACATGGTGAGCTGGTGGCCGGGTGACGAAACAACGAGTGCAATCACGGAAGATATCGTTTGTGCGAATCATGGAACATTGATAGGCGGGGCAACGTTTGCTTCGGGTAAGGTTGAGCAGGCATTGAGTTTGGATGGAAGTGGTTACGTTATGATACCTAATGATCCATCGTTAATGCCAGAGCAGTTTACTTTGGATGCTTGGGTGAAGCCTGTTGCTTTGAGGACGACTAGTTGGGACTCAATTATCAGCCATGGTGCCTCGGGCAACGACCCTCATATGGGGTGCTGTCTGGATTCATATTGGTTGGGATTCTATATGGAGAAACCCACGTTTCATACAGCGCACGTAGGAGTGTCGGGTGATCAACGATTAAGTGGCCCTGACCCAGTGACTTTGAATGCGTGGCATCACATAGCTGGGAGCTTTGACGGCACCACAAAGAAGTTATATTTGGATGGAAATCTTGTTGCCAGTTCAGTGATTGAAAGTGCTATCGCTTATGAAGACGTCCCGGTTTTAATCGGAGAAGATACTAATAACGGCGGGCCTGCTGGTATCCGATTTCGCGGCCTTATCGACGAAGTTGAGATTTACAACCGTGCCTTGGAAGCTTCAGAAATCCAGGCAATTTATCTTGCAGGAAGCGCTGGGAAATGCAAGGTCATTCAAGTAAACATTGACATCAAGCCGGGCAGTAGCACGAACTCAATAAATCTTGGCTCACGCGGAGTGATTCCTGTGGCGATCCTATCGAGCGCATGTTTCGATGCGACAACTGTAGACCCGGGTACCGTCGTTTTGGCTGGGGCACGTGTAGCAGTGCGTGGAAAGGCTGAGAAGTCAATGGCTCATCTGGAGGACGTAAACGGAGACGGATTGCTCGACCTGGTAGTTCAAATACTCCACGAAGGATTACCTGAATACAGCCAAGAGGGCATTGCGGTTCTGACCGGGGAAACCGATAGCGGTTTACTCATCAAGGGATCAGACGATATTATCATCGTACCGAAAAATTAAAGATTTGACAGCTGCGCTGCCCATAAACGGGCGGCGCAGCTACCGGACGCCCCTCCACGGGTATTTTACTGGAGACTAACTATATCTTTCTGTTTTCGGTTCTGCTGGAGAACGTTTGTCTGTAGATAGAATACCCAATATTTGTAACAAACGGAAGGACTCAATGAGTCTCATAGCACCGCATTAGGGAGAGAAATGAAAGGAAAGGAAGCTCTCAGCAAAAGCGGGATTTGCTTAGAGTGGAAATGAGGTCTTTAACAGAAGTCCAGGCAAAAATATCTTGACACCTGATAATTTATTTTATAAATTGTAATCGTCTTAAAGCAAAACAGCAAAAAGGAAAAATTAGATTGCCCCTGCTCAACAAGAAGCTACTGACTATTTAGCTGCTTTGAGCAGTTTTATAAATAGGGGGGGAGTTTATTTTAGTGCCTCGTTAGTTTCTTTTTTACTCCTATTCCTCCTCCCCCCCCTTTTTCCTCCCTCCAGTTTGACTTCAAATTTCTTCTATGCTATATATTTCCCCTGAGGGTAGGGAATTGGAAAGCGGTGAGATATCTAATTTGAAGATTGATCACGTGATAGCAAGATGAAACTTTTCTGCGTAGAAGGTCCGGACAAAGACACTCTCTGGGACCTAAACGGTGCCCGGACAGTTCTTGGCCGCGATTCTGTCTGTGATATTATAATCGACGATTCCAAGTTATCCCGGATACATGCTGAGATAATTGTCGAGGGGGGCATCTCCATATTCCATGACAAGAAGAGCATGAACGGCTCTTTCATAAACGAAAATAAAGTAACGCGTCAGATACTTACGTCCGGTGATGAGATAAGAATAGGGGATACCAAAATCCAGGTTCGTGACGATCATGCGGCAGCAGATGTCAAATTCCAGGATGGAGACCCGCTGGTCACCTCAACAATTCCGCTTGGTAAGTTATCGGATCAAATAGAAGAGGCAGTCGCTTCTTCTAAAACCATTGTTGAAAAAACCCCCAGGTCTGCGACTAAAGGACATGTTACTACAGATAGGCTGCTCAAGAACCTTGAAACAATCTATGAAGTGGGTAATTCGATAAACTCCATACAGAC
>SDBS01007545.1_pt1 | contig 10544 bp, 15 predicted proteins | sample 2277091 | NCBI WGS metagenome assembly SDBS01 (sample SAMN10404972, study PRJNA504765) | marine sediment metagenome | isolation source: marine sediment core GS10_PC15, 163 cmbsf | place: Arctic Ocean: Southern Knipovich Ridge | collected 2010 | reverse complement strand
GGTTTATCCGCCATACGTCATCCCCGTCGAGGAAGGCCGAGTTCGGCAGCTGCGGGAAGATCAAGTTTGCCACTGCTGACTTCCCGACGCATGGCGCTCCGTTGACTATGATGAGCTTTGGCACGTGCTAACCTCGGCGGCGTGCATCAACTCCGTGCTCGGCACGGCCCTCGTTGGTTGCCATGACTCACACCCACCGCGCGCCGCTATCCTGGATCACGAAAGCGCATTCTGGAGGGTGCGACGGTGACACCACAGCCAGGCAGCCGCGCGGGCTCGCCATGCCAGCGCCCACAGCGGGTTGAAACCCAGCACATCGATCTTGAGGTCAGTGGTGTCCGGAGTGACCCTGGCTTCATTGGCTTGTTCTGCTGTGTCGTGCAGCACAAACTCGATGATCAGGTCGAAGAAGCCGCGGCGTTGTTTCTCCGACAGACCGTAAGCGTCGACCATCGCACGCAGTTGCTGGGCGCGGTCGTGGAGGGACGGCAGGCCGTCTATCTCCGCGACGTAATCGTCGTGAAGCTTCGCGTTCAGCCAGCAGGCCTGTGCTAATTCGATGAGCGGGTCGACTGGCCCTGCGTGCTCCCAGTCTATGAGGGCTACCGGAAGCCCGTTGTGTGCCACGATATTCCACGGGGCGACATCGCAATGGCTGATGATGCGAGTCTCGCCGCCGAGGGTGCGGCCGAGCCAATGCTGCCATATCGCGTTGGGAGGTGGGCGGTAAGACGCCGTTGCTTGGTGCAACTCGCGAAGCAACTCGCCTACTGCAGCTACCCCTGCCAGAGTCCACGGTCCGGGGTCCACGAACTCGCCCTCGACGTACGTGAGCACCTCGCGGCCAGCGGCGTCGAACCCGGAACCAACCACGCGCGGCGCCCCAGTGAACCCAACTTCTTCGAGATGGCGCAGCAGCGAGTGCACCGTGGTAGCCCACGGACCGGTGTCCTTAACGACTACTCGTCCGCGACGATGGACCTCTGTGGGCCCACCGCTGCTCAACCGGGTATCCTCGTCGGGAGCGGTTCCCTTGCTGTCTCCAGAATCGGATGGTGGCATCGTTGGTTGCCTTTGATACTCTACGGCAACGCTGCAGTTCAGGCGTATTCACCATGGGTCTCAGGACTGGTTCGTTCCCTGGCGATGGACACATGATAGCACACGGAGGGCACGTTCTATTCGAGAGTGGTTGCTGATTCCTGGCGCCCCCCCCCCGGACTCCCGCGCGAGTTCGCGGCTCACTTGCTGCTGCGGGTTATGGAGCGTCCGCGTTCACAGGACAAAAGGGCGCCTAAGATAAGCTACACCTCCGGCGTTCCTGAGTCTGTGCCGCACTCCCGGATATCGCGGCAAGGAGCCGGAAGCTTTCCCGCCTTTAGCCTTTCATTGAGTTCCCACAGACCCGTCTTGTTACTACTCCAGTGTAAACGCTCCTGGCACTCCTCATAACGGAACCACATCATCTCCGAGTGCTCTGGTGAGATCCGTATGGGAACCGCCGTCTCAACTGCGAAATAATACTCGGGTATGACAAACAAGTCACTGCGCCACAGCTTATGATCCCTGAACGATACCGCTGGCACATATGCAATTGTCTGAAGCCTGAATAACGGGGTGCAAAGCGGAATCCCGGCCTCTTCAAATGCCTCGCGATGAGCCGCCTCCAGTGGGGATTCCTCATCTTCGCCTCCACCGGCTATCCCTTGCCAGTAACCAGCATCTGAGCGCCGGAAGAGTGCATACTCGCAGACAGTCTTGCTCAGTTTCCGAAATGGAAGAACAAGCACCTGGAATGGCGCCCTAGCCATGATGTGGTCTCCTGTGAAGTGGTCAATTCTCCGTGAAACCGCCGTAGCCTTGCTCTGACGAGCATTGCTGTATGGTGGGCACTCGATGCTGCCATAGCAGAGCGAGCACGAAGGCTGGCACCGGAACGGGCGGCGATGATCGATGGCGATCCCCCCCCCCCGAACTCCCGCGCGAGCTCACGACTTGCCTGCTGCTCCGCGCGTGCCTGAGTGGGAAGTGCCAGCGCGGCGGCACAGGGGTGGTCTTTCGGCGAACGGGACTCACGAACGAATCTGCCTCAGGCCGCCCAGGAGGTGCTATCATTGGCATGCAGCGCACCAGACAACATCTGCGGTGAGGACAGGGACCGGGATGACTGACGGGTCACGACGCGAGCTCTTTGACCAGTGGGCCGACAGCTACGACCAGAGCGTTGGCGGTCCGGATGAGTCTTTCCCGTTCGCGGGGTACCAGGAGGTCCACAGTCTGATCGTTCGCGAGGCAGAGGCTGAACCAGGGATGACAGTGCTGGATGTCGGTATCGGCACGGGCAAGCTTGCGACTCACTTCCAGGACCTGGGCTGCGAGGTTTGGGGCGTAGATTTCTCAGAGGAGATGCTCGCCAAGGCAGGCGAGAGGCTGCCAGACGCACGACTTGTCCGCGCTGACGTCCTGGGTGACTGGCCCGCAGTCCTGAATCGGCGCTTCGATCGGGTTGCCTCAGCGTACGTGTTGCACGAGTTCGACCTGGACGAGAAGATTGGCCTCCTGAAGCGCCTGGTCTCTGAGCACCTAGCCCCAGGGGGGAGAATCGTGGTCGGAGACATCGCCTTCGACACACAGGCAGCCCGAGACGAGGGACATGAGCGGTGGCACTCGCGGTGGGATGACGCCGAGCATTACTGGGCGGCAGACGAGACGGTGGCCGCGGCGAAGCACGCTGGACTCAACATCTCCTATACTCAGGTGTCTCCGTGTGGAGGCGTCTTCGTGGTCACGGGGGCGTAGGGAGTCACGCGTTCCCTGTGGGAAGGCCATCCGGGCCTTCTTGGTCGACACCATTGGTCCCTGCTAGATGATCGTGGCGCCCCCCCCGCACTCCCTCGCTCCTTCGCGACTCACTTGCTGCTGCGCGGGTGGCTGAGTGGGAACTTCAGGAGCGGGGTCACAGCGGTCTCACAGCCCATTCCACACCAACAGAGTCTCTCCGGTCTCCGTCAGTAGAAACTTTCTCGTTGACAGCGACCTGGCCCGCCCATATACTCGCGCCGGTGATGACTGGGTAGCCTTAGCTCCAATCCCCCGTGAGCGATGCCCAGCCGGCCGCACCGTGCGCGGCCGGAACTACTTGCACGCATCCAAGACTGCGCTGCCCTTGGCCGTCGCTCATGTCCCCATTATGGTTGGCTGCTTCCATCTTGGCCCCACAGACGCTTCCACTAAGGAGACTACTCGATGATCATCGATATGCATACACACCCCTATGAGGAATCGGTGGTCGAGCTTCCTGTACGCACGCGGGCCGACGTGCCGACCCGCGTGACCGGCCCGGAGGACGACCTCTGGGAGGGGTGGCTCGCAGAGATGCTTCGGCTGGGCCTCACGCGCACCGTGATACTCGGCTGCTTCGGCAACAACGACTGGACCGCGCGGATCGTCGCACGCCACGCCCCGCACTTGATCGGGTTCGCCCACGTCTTTCCGTTGGAGGGAGAGTCAGCATGCGACGAACTGACCCGGGCGGTGGAGGAGCTAGGCCTGAGAGGCGTCAAGCTGTATGGCTGGCATGACGGGTGCGCGTTTGGCTCACCGGAGACGCAAGCGGTGGTCAGGCGTGCACACGCGCTCGGAGTGCCTGTCGTATTCGATTGCGTCGACGAGCCATATGACCGGCCACTCGGCGAGGAATGGCGGATCGCGCAGTGGGGGGATCAGGGGTACTTCCGGGGCTTGACTCACCACGTCCGCAATCCCCGGCCGATGCTGACGGCGGAGTACCTGGATGGCATGGAGGAGGCGAAGCTGGTACTCGCTCATCTTGGGGGCGGGTGGGGCATCAGGGAGCCAGAGTGCATCCTCGCCTATCCCAATGTCCATGTCGATACCGCCGCCTGGGTGAATGAGGGCTTCGCGGAGAGCACAGAGGAAGAGGACTGGCTGCGAGAGATCGATCAGACGGTCCAGGCCATAGGGGCGGCGCGGGTGTTGTTTGGCAGTGATGACCGGCAGGCGGAGGCATTGGCAGGGATGAGCCGCGTGGAACTGACGGAGGTCGAGCGCGCGGGAGTGATGGGCAGGAACGCGGCAATACTCCTGGGAATGGCGGAATTGTGATGTCAGATCATGCGCGAGAGATCGTGGATCGTTTCTTCTCCATCAGGACGGGCGTGTCCGTTGCCGACCTGAAGCCTGGACAGACGGCCGTGGCGACCTGTGACCGCCGATCCTACGCTGAATTGGGATTCGGGTTTGTTCGTCTGCTTTGGGCCCTGCATTTCGGTGACCGTGCTCTTGTGTCGGTTCATCCGGCCGCGCTGGCCGAGGTATCTCGTCTCGCCTGGGATCAAGGGCCCGACGCGGTGCTTAGCGACGAGTTCGTGGAGCAGACGTACGCCGCCCTCGCTTCCGCCCTGCCTGGGGCGGCACTGGGTAGTCCGCCGAAGGGCGACCTAGGCATCAAGCTCTACCACCCGGGAGACGCGCCTGAGGTGGAGAGTGACGGGGAGGTGCGTCTGCTCACGGCCGCGGACGTGGACAAGTGGCCTGGCCCCCGCGCCTACATGGCGGCTGGGGAACACCCCTGCGCAGCACGGTGTGAGGCCTTCGGCCTGTTCGTGCGAGGCATGTCTGTGGCAGAGGTGATGACGCATGACCCCTCGGTGGCGGAGATGGCTCACCTAATCGCGGAGGACGGGATCGAGGTGGCCGACGGCTACCGTCGCCGTGGCTACGGGCGGGCCGTGCTGGCGGCTTGGACACGGGAGATGCAGCGCCGCGGCCGGGTGTGTCTGCACGGCACGTCTCTGCAGAACGTCGCCTCCGTGGAGGTGGCACGCTCCATCGGCTACGTCGAGTATGCGCGCAACTGGAGCATCAGTGTCTAGGGCGAATAAGGTCGCTATGGCATGTGATGGCGCGGGCGCTGAGGAAGCGGCAGAAGCGCCGGCGACGGTCCGCGCACCCCAGTCCGGTCACCTTCTCGGAGACGGGGCCATCTTCAGGCGGGATTGCTGGGGAGAACACGTGCTATGCGTCCGAGGGGCCTGGCGCCCAGCCTGTCTCCTGGCACCACCGGTCGGCTAATGCCATGACTTCCCATATGAAGGGCGCTTTGGCCTCGGTGTAGCCGTGACGGTCTTCACCGTACTGTTCCGCGAGGGAGTACTTCAGCGTGGCATAGCGTTCCAGGCTATGCGGATGAGCCCGTATGTAGTCTCGGAAGAGCAAGGCGAACTGCTCTGCCCAACTTCCTGCGCGGCGAACATGGATGTGAGTCCGACGGTCGCCCGGTCTCTCCCTGAAGTAACGCTTTGTGAGCTCCGGGTTCTTCGCCCTAAAAACGTAGCCGAGAGCTTCAAGCGGGACGCGGTACACATCGGCAGGGGAGAAGGAGGTGACCGAGATCTGCACGTCAATGATCGGCTTTGCGGCCAGCCCCGGAATGGATGTCGATCCGATGTGGTCGATTCGGAGCGCAGTGTCGCGGAGTACCTCACGAAGACTGGCCCCCAGCTTCGTGAAAAGCGATGGCCACTCTGGATCATACGGAACGACAGTAACTCTGTTCGCCACGGTACACCTCAGTCCCAGAGACGTGATCTCGATGCCCTTGTACCAGCGTCACTTCGGTCTCCCTCGGCCGGAGAGTGCACAGCCGTCCTCTCCTGTGCCATTCCCTTCATCTCTAAGTAGGTGCTATCCTGCCCCGCTCCCCCCGCACTCCCCCGCGAGGTCGCGACTGACTGCTGCTCCGCGCGCACCTGAGTGGGGACTCCGAGAGCGGCGTCACGGCGGTCTCACGTGCCTTCAACAGCCACAGACGGCATCAGGGCGAAGTGGTGGCTCCGGCTGGTTCGAAGGTCGTTCCTCTCACAGCAATCGCGATCGTGTTGGAGATCAGTCCCTCGTACTCGCAGGTGAATGTGTAGGGACCTTTCTGCTGGAGCACGTAGGGTTGGAATCCAGCCTCGTCAACGTAGTGCCAGATCCCTGCCGGTGTGAACTCCATCTCTGCTCCTGCCTCCAGCTTCTGTGAGGGCATCTGCCGTGGGTCCCGGCCCGTTGGCATGGCAAGGACCATAGGGATGCGAGCCTTGTCCGGCTGCACAAGAGTGCACGCGATGACGGTAATCGTGGGGCCGACGAGATCGACGTCTGCATCTGCGCTGTTGCGAATCGTGACCTTCGGCGGGGGAAGCATCTCACCAACCGCGAACTCGGTTCGTGCCATGGCACAGCGCAGCTGCAGTCCCTCCGCAGCAGATTCGGCTCGGTCTTCGAGAAGGAAGGTCACAGCCTCCGATTCCGCATTGATCCACGCGACGCGCTTCACAGTGCCATCATCAATTGCGACGACGTGGACCAACCAGATCCGGTCACCCGTTCGTGCGAAATCAAGGACGTCGAAGCCGATCTTGAAGCTGGCTATGGCCCGGGCCGACTGCATCGCACTGAGACCATCATCCTTTGCCTGGATGAGGTGCTCGCATAGTCTCGCTTGAGCGTGCTCGCCTGTTGCGACTCTGGCACTGGACATGTCAACGGCCAGTGGGTGCAGTTCGGCCCCCAGCAGAGCGGTGGCCGAGACGATGAACATGGCTGAGGCCATGAGGAGTGTCTTCATGCTCTGTTCCTCCAGACCCCAGACTACTGGGCTCCATTAGGCCCGTCAACCGCTCGTGATGCCGGAGCTAGCCCAGCGTCATGTCAGCCCCTGGGTTGTGGGGTGATCCCCGTTTCTGCACCATCCGGCCGGCTTCGCGCGGATCAGGCCTTGCCGACACGACATTCCTCGACGCGCGAGTTCGCGGCACATGGCGCCGCGCGTACCTGAGTGAGAACTGCGGGAGGGGCGTTGCAGCAGTCTTACGGGCGGTCGACACACGCAGGAGGACCTCTCCCGCTCGGGGTAGTCTACTGCCAACAGGAGGAGAGAGAATGACACGAGTATTGCGGTGGGGCCTGGCGGCTGCAGTTGTGTTGGCTCTATGGGGATGTGGCGGACAGAGAGCAGAAGAGGATGCTGTCTCAACCGCCATGAAGCAGGCAGTTGAGAACTCACAGGCTCTGGTAAGGGTGGCCGGCCGCAGTGATTGGGAGGCAGACCGAACGAGAGAAGATTACTGGGTGCGTGTAAGCCTCCACAACGAGGGTGGGACTGGATTGGTGGCCGTCCGCGTAGCTATCAGATCGATGGTCCCCTACGTGAGCATCGGCATGAGCCCAACGGAGCCGCAGTACTTCGAGATGGCCGCGGGGGAAACGCGGGAGCTACGGTTCACCGGAGAGATCTCAGCCGAGGCGGCCGATCGCGCGATGGGATGCGTAGTCGAAGTCTATCCTGAGGCTCCCGAGAAGCCCTAGAGCGTGCCATCCCCTCCAGTTACGTTCATCTCTGAGTAGGTCCTGGCCCTGCCGTCTCACCGCCCTCCAGCGCGAGGTCGCGACTCACTTCCTGCTCCGCGCGTGGCTGAGTGGGGACTTCCTGGGTGGGGTCACAGCGGTCGCCCGGGCCTTAGGCACCCGTACGCCGCGTCGCGACCGAGCCTCCAGGCAAGGCACAAGTAATCGGCAGCCGCGTTCTCTCGCGGCGTCCTGCCGAACGCGTAAGCGGAGAGGGAGGATCACTCATGACTGAGAGCAGATGTCCCACCTGCGATTCAATCTTGACGGAGGCGACATCCGAATGCCCCACGTGCAGCCCAACTGGGGCCGTCGACCAGCCTGCCACCCAGTCCATCGCCACCATGCTCAACGGTACCGCCCACCCCAAGGTTGGGTTCTGGCCTCGATTCTTCGCCGCCCTCATCGACGGCGTCCTATTGACCATCGTCGGGGCGATCGTCGGCCTAGTCCTTGGGCTAGGGGCCGGGTCGCGCCCGATCGGAGCCCTAGTTGGGCTCGCCTACTCCGTCGCCTTGATAGGCAGCAAAGGACAGACGGTCGGGATGATGGCCCTCGGCGTCATCGTCGTCAGAACGGACGGTAGCCGCGTGGACTACATGGCCGCCTTCATCCGCTGGCTTGGGTCCATCCTCTCCGCCCTCGTGTTATGCCTCGGCTACCTGTGGATCGCCTGGGACCCTGAGAAGCAAGCCTGGCACGACAAGATCGCAGGTACCTACGTTGTGAAAGCCTAGCCCCGCGAGGCAACCGGGAAGAGCGAGAGCCTGTTCCAGCCCTTGCGAGGCCGACGTGCCCGCTCCTGGCCTCTCCGAGGACGCTACCAGGGCACTGCTGGGCGATTAACTCCATCTCCCAGCGGATGTTGCCATGCCCACCCGCGTCCCCCACCGGCCTCCGGCGCGAGTTCGCGACTCGCCTCCTCCAACTAGATGATCCTATGCTCCCCCCTCCGTCTGCGTCCTAGAACGTAACTACCTTACTACTCTCGACCACCCACTTCGCTAACTCCAGGACGCCGGTGATACGTACCCCCTCGGCCAGGTCTTCTTGGGAGAGTCCTCTGGCCTTGCAGCAGGTGCCGCAGAGGCGCACCGTGACCCCTTTCTCGATCAGGTCCGCAAGCATCTTCCCGGTGTTGTAGTATCCCTCCGGCGGGATCTGTCCTCGCTTGGCCGTGAGCACTCCATCCGCCATGAGGAAGATCCTCACCTGTGCCGAACAGGCCGCGGACGTCAGGGCCGCGGCCAGCCGGAGAGCGTTGTAGGGACCTTCGGTTCCATAGGGTGCTCCATTGACTACCACGGTCACGGTCTGATTCTGTTCACCGTCCGATTCTCGCATGTGATGTCCTTTCTGCCCGGATTCGACGAGTGTCCGCTGTCAGAAGTGGTGCAGGCCTGGACCGATCAGCGCCGACAGCCCTGTAGGCCTGTGGCCTCACTTCCAGGAGCGGGAGCGAGTTCGATGTTAGGATTGGGAAGCTCGACCGTCAAGGGAGGAGAGAGGCCGGCGGGGCCGCGCCGTTCTCCCCCAACGGACTCCCGCGCGAGGTCGCTGGTCACTTGCTGCTGCGCGCGTACCTGAGTGCGAACTGCCGGAGCGGGGGCACGGGGGTCTCATGGCTGGTCGACAGCCACAGAGTGGCTCGAGACACGCGGTTCGCCTTACGGCTCTAGCTTCGCTTCCATGCTGATCTCCGCATTCAGCAGTCGGGAAATAGGACAGCCAGCCTTGGCCTTACTCGCGACAGTCTCGAACGTGGCCTGGTCGGCACCGGGGATATTGGCTGTGACATTCAAGTGGACGCGCGTTACCGTCCAGCCCAGATCCAGCTTCTCCAGAGTTACCTCGGCACCGGTGTGTATCTTCTCCGGAGTCAGGCCCACCTCACTCAGCTGGCCCGAGAGCGCCATGGAGAAACAGCCCGCGTGCGCCGCAGCAATCAATTCCTCGGGATTGGTGCCGATCCCATCCTCGAAGCGAGTGGCGAATGAGTACTGGGTGTCCAACAGAACACCGCTGTCAGTCGATATGGCCCCCTTACCGTCTCTGAGACCGCCGTTCCATACGGCCGAAGCTCTCCGTTTCACCTTGATCTCCTCTCCCGGCGACTGTGCGCCTACAGTCACTCAGTAGCTCCCAGAATCTGAAAACACAATGGAGCTATCAACAAGCAGCGTTCTCGACAGCACCAACGAAATCTCGGGCTTCAACGGTCTGTCTGAAGTCGGTCTACTCTCCCGCACGTGTAGGCCCTGGTTGTCCAGCTTGAACGTGACTGACTCCACCTTGTAGTGCATGATCAGGTCTCTGTCCCGGCCATCGTCGACGCCGCTGTGCCTGACTCAAGCGGATAGCTGGCGTCTTTCCAGTCGGCCAGGCCGCCCTCGTAATCGATGACGCGCGTGTAACCCATCTCCTCAAGCTTCCGTGCCGCGGTGGGGCTGGCGTGGCACTCGAAGCTAGCGCAGTAGACCACGATCGTGTCATCTATTGACAGCTTCCCAGGCGCCTCGCTCTCAATCTCGCTAACCGGCATGTTGATAGCCCCAGGAAGGTGCCCTTTCGCGTACGATTCCGGGGAAAGGACATCAACGAGGACGAAGTCCTCCTGCGCCTCCATCTTCGCCCTGAGCGCCTCTCGCGTTATGGTGGTCGGCATTACAGTTTCCTCCGGACACGCCAAATGTACCGCTCACTTTGCCGCGATACCACCGTAGCCTTGCTCGCACGACAGCCATTGATGTATCGTGGGCACTCCATTCCGCTGGAGAATGAACCCACATGGAGGCAGCTAGGACCTCTGTTTGTCTGGTGATGAAGGCCGTGCTGCTGAGTGCCCGCTGGGCGGGGCGGGCAAGACGGCTGGTACCGGAACGGACGGCGAAGGTGTAAGGCGCTCCCCCAACCGGACCCCAGCGCGAGTTCGCGACTTACTTGCTGCTGCGCGCGTACCTGAGTGGGGAATGGCGGAGCGAGGGCACAGCGATCTCGGGGGCTCCGATAGCCACAAGCTGCTTCATGTGGGCAATCAGGCTTGTTTGACCTTGAGCGCTGCCCCCGGGGCCGGCCCGAACTGATGGCAGTTGGTGCTGCCTGATAACAGCGAGGGATGCTCGGCCTCGTAG
>SDBS01007544.1_pt1 | contig 10545 bp, 6 predicted proteins | sample 2277091 | NCBI WGS metagenome assembly SDBS01 (sample SAMN10404972, study PRJNA504765) | marine sediment metagenome | isolation source: marine sediment core GS10_PC15, 163 cmbsf | place: Arctic Ocean: Southern Knipovich Ridge | collected 2010 | reverse complement strand
GTCCCGGCTTCATCCAAGGGTGCAATGACGGGTAAGCCATACTCCTTCCCCAAAACAAAGTCTTCAGCACCACATCCTGGAGCAATGTGAACGATGCCAGTGCCCTCTTCTTCACCTACCTCGTCCCACAGGATCACCCTATGTGCATCCGGCGAACCACTTTCCACCTGGGCAGGGAATTCATCGAAAGGTCCTTCGTATATCCATCCTTCCATGTCCTTGCCGCGCAGCTGCTCTACTACCTCATACTCACCTCGGAGCATGTGTAATGTTCCCTTGCTCAGGTAGAACATCTCATCACCATGGCGAACTTTGACATAAATAAGCTCAGGGCCTACGGCGGCGGCGACGTTGCTCGTCAGCGTCCATGGCGTGGTGGTCCAGATCAGCAGGCTTTCATCATCCCTATCCTTCAATCGAAAGCGCAGGGTTATGCTTGGATGTGTTATCTCCTGATAGCCCTCAGTAACAATCTCATGCTGGCTGAGACCCGTGCCGCAGCGCGAGCACCAGGGCATCACATCCCGACCTTTATAGACCCATCCGCGATCGAAACATGACTTAATAACCGACCAAATGGTGTAATTGTTCTCATCGGACAGAGTGAAGTACGATCCACCTAATTCTGGCAAGCCAAGGCGACCGATGACACCTTCAACCGTATCCGTTACCGGACCTCTCGGCCCCTGCAGTGTAATCTCCTGATTTGGATTTTTCCCGAGCTGTTCACTCAATTGACGCAATTGTTCGGGGTCATTCCAATCCATCCAATGTCCCATGCGGATGCTTTGCTCAGTCTGTACGGCCGCATATTTCAAAACTCGTTGCTTGCAGAGCACGACGAATTCAGCCAGACCAAATTCCTCGATGTCCCGCTTGGATTTGAAGCCCATGTCCCGTTCTACGTTGACCTCAACCCACAATCCTTGACAATCGAATCCATTCTGATACCGAGTTCGAAATCCCTGCATTGCTTTAAAGCGATGGAAGAGGTCCTTATACGTACGGCCCCAACCATGATGGACCCCCATGGGATTGTTGGCCGTGATAGGGCCGTCGATGAAGGACCAACGAGGTCCATCCGCGCGTAATTCAAGTAATTTCTCGAACGCCTGAGTGTCCCGCCAGAACTCAAGTAATTCACGTTCTTGAGCGACGAAATCAACTTTATTTGCTACAGGTTTAAACATCATTTCCCGTCCTTATGGTTTTAGAGATACAACAATCCTTTTATTTATTGCACCCTTACTTTTATAGTCAATTATCTTGATCGCTCCGACTTCTTGCGTGTTGGAAACGTGTGTTCCCCCATCTGCTTGCAGATCTAAACCCTTAATCTCAACAATTCGAACCTCTCTAATCCCTTGGGGAAGAAGGTTGATCTTGGTGCGAATCAGGTCTGGGATTTCAAAAGCCTCCTCCCTAGGAAGAACGCGCGTAGTAATTTCTCTCGATGCTTCAACCTCGAGATTTATCTTCTTTTGGATCTCATCGACGAGCTCTCGCCGCATGGTTTCGAACTCAAAATCCATCCTTCCACGAAGATGCTCCATATTTCCCCCGGTGACACTAGCCCCATAGTCTCGCCATATGACGCCACAAAGGATATGCATCGCTGTGTGGGTTCGCATGAGTTGAAAGCGTCGTTCCCAATCGATTTCACCTACGAACATTGTTCCTACAACCGGAGCATCCTTGTCCAATAAATGCCACAACTCCCCATCCTTGCGGCGAACCTTAATCACCTCCCAAACCTCATCTTCGGTCCAAAATTCACCGACATCATAGGGCTGTCCACCGCCACCGGGGAAAAAAGCAGTTTGATCTACAACAACTGCATTGCTATCTGATTTTAGAACTCTGGATTCAAAATTCCTTAAATATGCGTCTTGATGATATAGAAGTCTGGTCATCAATCCCTCCTGCCCATTAAGCAAAAGCTCTCGCCCCAGTCAGGGACGAGAGTTAAACACTTCCCGCGGTACCACCCTGTTACCCGAATTCACGGGCACTTAATGAAGTACGGCCTAGACGGCTTATACTCCCACCCAGGTAACGTAGGGTGATCCCGTCCTCCCTACTAGCCAACTTTGGCGTTCAGGTCGATGCTCCAGAGTGATTTTCAACCTGGCGGTCATGCTCGGCTTCCACCATCCCGAGTTCGCTAAAATCACGGTACAGGCTTACTCGTCTCCATCAACGCATTTTTTTTGATTAGAATAGGATTATGCCATAATCAATTTGAAGCGTCAATTTGCGCGAAAATAGTCACCCCCGGTGGTTGTATTGTAGATCGGCGGAATGGGAGGGTTCCGGCGGCGTGGGAGCCGCCACAGTCCAATCCAGCATCCCGAGCTCCCCCGCTCGGGTGATTGGGAGCTGCCGCTGCTAAATAAAAATAATGTGGTATGTGCCGTTGCTAAGAAATTACGGGAATCGCCGATGCTAAAAAAATTATCAGGCTCGGAGGTCAAGTAAGCAACCTTTGCCTACCCCTTCTGATCCTTGAGTTTATGATACACAGCGATGAGATTCCGACGATGGAGTTCCTCAGCTAAGCCATTCAACAGGATTCTATTTTTACCACAACTTTCCACATCGATACTTGCCAAATATTCCTCTGGATTTTTCCTGCGCAGAGCCTTTTTTGCATGTCTCACGACCACAGATATGTAGGTTATGTTTAATTTTGCTGCGACGGGTATCTCGCCTCGCAATATAATCTCGCCGTGACCTTGAACAAGGTTCTCTAATTTTAAATTAGGGATTTTTTTTAGACTCTCGACCATTGCATCAAGATCGCCATCGATAAGGGAAGGGATGGGCATCATAACGTCACCCGAAAATAGCACCCTATCTTCCACGATCAGCACCCCAATTCCATCGACACTATGTCCAGGCAGCGGGATAAGCTGGAGAGTTCGCTTTCCAGTTCGTAGACCAATTTCGCCTTCGTCAAACGTGATATCTGGAAGTACGATCTCGATATCAGAGAGTTCACGGTTATGTTTTTTCGCTTCCTTCAAGGCCTCACGGCCCTTGGTATCTAACAACTCTCGACAGAGTTCATGACTGACGATAATCGTATCGGGGAACAAGTGGTTTCCCAGGGTATGATCGGCATGGTGATGTGTATTAATCAAGTATCGAATCGGACTCTCAAGGCGATTTTGAATAAAATCCTTGATCTCCAAAGTTTCCTCAGAATAAGGTAATGTGTCAATCAATACAGACCACTCGGGTCCTACAACTGCCCCAGCATTGACTTGAGCATACGCCTCACTTGTGAAAATATAAACATCATGCGCAACCCGCTCGCGAATCATGAACCCTCCAAATCAGTTGAATAACTCTTGCTGAAGAGCTTGGTCATAGCTAACACGCTCTCAACTTGTAACAGCACTTGTGTCTTTATCCTTCATGACGTCACTGAAAAAAAGTCAATCGTAAGAAGAGGGCCGGTATATGTGAGAATGTGGTCGTCGCCCACACTCACGTATAACCCTCCACTCGTCTTGAGGCTAGTCTTTTCAGTGCACTCATTCAAAATTTCGTTTGCAGTTCAGGGACAAAGCTTTGCGGACGTTTTGAATTGCAATCACCTTACGCTGGTCGAAAGGATAGCACGTTGGATGATTGGCTGTCAAGAAGTGTTTACATAATGTATGTTTCGAGCAAGGATTTCCAGGATAGATTATTCACGACTCGATTATGATTTGTCGCTCTAAATCTTATAAAAGTTGGAAATGGAACATCAGGGGATGGGTGGCTCGTCCAAGCTGACTTGCTCTGCGGTTCCATGAACAAACCCGCTCCACCCTTTAAATTTAATTTCGTTTGTTTGTCCTTGATACAGAAATAATTGAGTCCTGAATTGCACGCCGTAGTAGAAAATTCGAATTTCATACGGTCCGGCAGGTAAATCACTAATCACAAAATTCTCGGCGTAATAATCATCCTCGTTTACAACAGTTTGAACATAGGTCCAGACATTCCAGCGTCGTTCTGTTTCGAGATTGGTAATCTCTATCAAATGTTCGTGAAGTGGCATGCCGTAGGTAGTAGAAACTAATCCGGTTAAAATCCCCCAGCCCTCTGGTGGCACCATCCACAATTCAGGGTTCCGTGTTGAGTAATAATCATTCTTCCCCAGACGGACCTCGAAATGCAAGTGGGCGCCACTTGAGTGCCCTGTGTTCCCCACTTCACCAATCTTCTGCCCTGATTCAACCCTCTGCCCTAACCACACATCAATCGCTGAAAGGTGAGCATATACGGTAAAGAGAGTTTGCCCCTTAAATCCAAAGTCATGCCGAATTGCGATTGCTAACCCGTAAGGATCTGTCAGATTATCGAATCCACGGAAAAATCCATAGCCAGTCCAAATGACCTCCCCCAATCCAGCGGCAAGTACTGGGGCCCCATGATCTGCCCCCAAATCAACGCCAGTATGAATGGTCAATGCTCCGAAAAATGTGGTTCCATATCGGTATTGGGGATGCGGCCAATTAACCTGATCTGATGGGATCGGACGTCGAAAATAAAAGTGATCTTCCGGTCGCAGTGCTAACGGGGCCTGGTATGGTGGAGGACGCCAATCCGGCCCATCCTGTGATGCAGGTGTTGGATAAACAAAACGAACGGGAGTCGCTTGAAGGTTTGAGAGCAGTTGATCAATCGCATCCTGGGTTGGAGGTGTGGTTGGCGATGGGGTAGAAATCGTAGATACTGAATCAGTTGGCTCATTTTGATCTTCGGTTAGGCTTGTACTCAAATCGGCGCCGGTGCACGCCATCAATACCAGCGAAAGTACAACCAATAGTAGAGTGTTTCGAATCGCACCTTTGCTCATTGTTGTTGAGTGGGAGTTGGGGTGGTCGTGGCTGTTGGCGAAGCAGTCATCGTTGCGGTGGGGGTCAGGGCTCGCCACCACCATGGTGTGCTTGTTGGCCAGGGAGTCCTGGTTGGGGTTGGCGTGGGCGTCTTGAACGGTGTTGGAGTGAGAATTGATGCGCGCGGATATAGCTCCAGCATTGCATCTTCCCAACTTAATCCGTCTGTCAAAGCGAATTCGGTATACCTGGAGCCGGGGTAATAAGTGCGCCAATTGAGTAATGCGGCTTGCCGTAAAAAACCGAAATCAGCTGCGAGGGAGGTGAAATCGATATAATATCCATCTGGAATATTTTCCTTTAAAGCTCCACCATGGTCATATGCAGTTGGGTCTCCCTGGATGCGTCCGGTGAAGTCCCATGGGTAGTCACGCATAGGCTCACCGAGTGATCCATCCTGATATCGAGATCGCACATAAACACGCCAATACGTATTGCCTAAACCTTCTTCCTTAACCAATTCCACCCAACCAGCCCGGGCGATTGCTTCACTAAACGCGAACGCTCGTCCTGTGAACAACCAATCATCAAATGAATATCCTGGCGGAAGTGGATCGGTAATCCCAACGAATGCATAATCCAAATTGGCCAAAAAATCCCAGCCAAGATCTCGAGTAACCCGATTACGAAGAGATTCGAAGGCTTCATTTGCCTGATCAGAGAGCAGAGGTTTCGGAGCAGAGATATCTTCCAGCTTAATGAGGGAATAGCGCCCTCCATCAGGCACGGGAGTTTCAATCACACGCTCAAAGAGGCTAGTGGACTCCTCACTGATAGGAGCAGGGGTAATCCTGAAATCCTTTTCCACAGTGGAATACCAATCGATTCCAACGATTTCGCCTTGTACCAGAAGACTTAAAGGTAATCCACCTCCATTCTCAATGTTGTAACTAATGATCTGGCTATCGTAAGGATACCTTTGAACAACTGCAATTGAAGATCCGTCGGGCGACCACTCGGCCCAAATGCCTTGCCCGATATCCCTTGGGATGGATGACGTTTCGGACAAATCCTGGATCACGACTCGATTCATACCAGATTGTGAACTGATATAAGCAAGCTTTTCTCCAGATATGTCTAGGGACGGGTTCCCTTCCCAATAATCCTCGGTCTCAGTTAAATTGAGAAATCTTTGCTCAATATTGTCCAAGTCCGCGGCATAGATATCAAAATTTCCGGTACGGTCGGACGAAAAGATAATCCGTCTGCCAGTGGGATCCCAAATCGGTGATAGGTCTAGAGATGGATCTGTGGTTAGTCGATAAGGCTCACCTTCACCGTTAACTGGCAAAAGCCATACATCGAAATTTCCATCATAGTAAGCTTCAAAGGCCAGCCATTGCCCATCAGGTGACCACGCTGGCTTGCCCTCATATCCCATCGTGGCAGTCAATCTGCGAATCTCACCAGTATTCAAATCCAATATAAACAGATCCCAATTACCATCCCGGTGTGACGAGAATGCCAATCTTGAACCGTCTGGGCTTACGGAAGGATCCCTATCATCCCACTGACCGGTCGTCAAACGGATCGGGGTAGGATCACCAGGCACGTAATACCATAAATGACTATTTCCATTCTCACGCGCGGCGAAAACGATAACGCCATATATGTGTTGATTGCCATCAGTCGTGGGTTGAGGTGTTATTACGTTTGTAATTGGGATCTCAGTATTGGTAGGGCTGGCCGCGGGGGTTTGTGTTTTCTCTGAAATCGGAGACGCATCCATCACTGGTCTTTCAGCGATAGCATCTTCCGCAGCAACGAAACCATCATAATTCAGGGCCAGCCAACACACAGCGCCGATGAACACAACCGCCAAGAAAACGATCAAGACCACAGGTCGTTTTGATCTTGGTTGTTTCCCAGGGGTTACACGAAAATAACCTTGATCCCCGGACCAATCCTCCACTTTTACCTATCCCTGAAAGTACGAACAACGCTGGGATTATACTTCTTGGCTCTTATTTGTGCTTTTGGTCCATTAATCAGGCACAAATTTTATCCCACAAGTCGAATACGCATAATCTTGCAAGAAAAATGCCAACCGTTTGGCGATTGGCATTTGAAATATCTTATCTTATTTTCTGGAGGTTGTTGAAGTCGATACAAACTGCAACCGACCGATCCACAGATCGGCCCATGGCTTACCAGGTCCTTTCCCTATCGAAGTGAGATATCTGAATCTTGCGTGCGTTCGATTGCAACTTGTTCTGGGATTTCAAACGTATCCGCAAATTCTCGATCCTCATTTTCACGGTTCCGGAATACTTCAAGCATGGGCTGCGGAGCAAGCAAGTGCCTTGCAAAATGCTCGCCAGATTCCTGAAGGGTATCCATAAACAATTCAGCAAGACCCATTTCCCGACCATGTTTGCTGGTAATCAGGGCACTAAGCGTTTCACGAGCGAGGGCATACCGACGCTGATCTGGGGGTAAATTAATTCGAACAAATATACTTCCACGACGACTCGGGGGACGTGCGAATGTTGCATCCCACAAATTGGAGTACATATCGACCACACCAAAATCGTAGTTATACACAGTGGGAGGATGCCGAAGCATTTCTTCGACAGGCACGGGTGGTTCAACAACACCCATGTAATCTACCAGCCCTTGCGCGATGTTCCGAAGGAACCACTCACGCTCTTCACGAGTGGCTGAAATCATGCAACCTGCTCTTTGCCCATTTGATCTTCATCACGGCGCATTAAACCTTCCGCGGGTGAAGGCAGCTCAATTCGAGTCTGAACAGGCTGCGCGGCTTTTACAGTTCTGTATGCGAGAACTGCGTACTCGGTCCATGTCTCAGCGTTCAGAGATGATAATTGTGTGCGCACTTCTGGCGAAAATTCAAGATCAGAAAGTACATCTGCGATCCGGCCGGTAGAAAAAGCCTGAACGATGACCGGGTCCACGATTGAGCGGGCTACCAGTTGGTTGAGCGCTAGCATTGACATTGTTACCTCCAGTTACTCTCAGAAATTAAAACGAAGGCAGGAGGCCGACTGGCCCGCTGCCTTTTTCTTCAATTTTATTTCTTCGGTTTGCGATTCAGGTTATCCGCCGGATAGACCAAAGTCGCGAGGGCAGCGTGCCTTCGTCATGGCAACCTCCTGTCATTTGTTTCCACTCAAGCGTATCTTACAACTAACGTCTCAACTCAAACTAAACGTTAGGAAACAATGTTGCACTTGCTCTATAGGACTTAGGTCCCATTTACATAATGTTACTTTAACACAGTGTTTGATATTGTATCACTCCTTTTGATATGATTTGACCCCTTTTCTCAAGTGCCACACGCAATATCGGAAGAAATCAATTGTTTGGTTGAACAAGTTATGCTAATTACGGTTGAGGATTGGTTGAGGTTGAATGGACAAAAAGAGGGTACATTTCAAAATTTTAAGGAAAACTTTTAAACTTTGTGAGTTATCCAATTAAACGCGAGTAAAGCACACGAACCGATTCTGGAGGATCGAGTCCCAGCTCATTTGAAAGAAGCTGCACATACTGTTGATAATGGGCCACGATTTCGCTTCGTCTTTCAAGCAGACCTAAGGTCTCCAGGTACTGCAGGTTGATGTCATCACGATATGGATCAAGCGCCAATGCTCGCCGCAAACTACCCAATGCACGTAGAGGCTGATTTCTAACCAAAGCCTCTTCAGCATGTGTGATCAGCAGTTCCAAGAAGCTAAACTCCAGCCCCCTCCTTCGTTCAACAACCCACTCCGTTGAAAATTCTGTTAGAAATTCGCCGCCATATGAGTTAATCGCTTCGGTTATGGCAAAGAAACGGCGTGGATCTCCCGGAGGCAGCCCTTCCGCTACAGAAACTGCACGCTCAAAGCGAGCGACATCGTATTCAACGTTCAAATCAGGATCGATACTGTAGACTGAGCCATCGAGCATAATTGAATCCTTACCCAGTGTACGGCGAAGGCTGTAGATGGCTGTATAAAGATTTGATACTTGCCGACCGGGAGGATACTGAGGCCAAAACGTTTCCAACAAAACGTCACGATCCACTCTGCCGTTATCGATCAGGTAAATAAGCACTTCACGTGCCAATGGTTTCAGATCTGGAAGGCGATCAGCTCCATGGGACAAAGTAAATTCGCCCAGAGTTGTAAATTCAAGGCGTGGGGCAACGACTGCTTCTTCTCCAGTCTCTTGATACACCTGAGCCAGGCCTCGTAAAGTATCCATGCGATGAAGGATGATCGACATCACCGGGCTTCCGAGCATATGCATCCGGCAAAACTCACGGAACGCATCATCTGCAATTAGCTCCGCAGCAACGATTTGTTCGGTGCCATGTCCTCCGGACCACGACATCAGCTGCTCTAAAGTCCGATGTGATTTTTCTGGCTCATCATTGATGAAATGGGCTCTCGCCAGGAAATACAGCACCTGGGTTCTCTGAATCGCATCCAGCCGGAGCATGTCATCTTCATTGAGGCGTTCCAATTCCTCAATCGCTCGATCTGTTGAGGCCCCGATCTCTAATGCCGCCATATTGATGCGGATGTTGGGATTATCGATTTCACCCTCCCCGACTGCCATCGCTCGTTTCAACCACTGGTGCGGGAGGTCACCGGTTCCCCTCCGCCTGTGGAGCACATTGGTTTGGATACATCCGTAACGGATCAAGCGTCGATCATCCAATTGAGTCGCTAAACGTAAGCCCTGTCCGTATAGTTCTGCGGATTGAAGTGGTAAACCCAAATCGTTGAAAACATCGGCCTGTCCGAAAAGTATGTTCGCCTCTCTTTTCAAACTTGCAGCTTGTCGGGCAAACTTTATTCCTTGGTTATATAAATTAAGGGCATCTTCATATCGTCCCTGAAGATGTGATTCAAATGCAAGGTTATTAAAGGAAGTGGCCAGCGGGAGAGGAGTCCCAATACTCTCCAAAATTTTATGTGCTCTTGTCGTTGTGGCATAGGCGTTGATCGCGTTCCCGAGAACACTTTGGTAGTTCGAAAGGTCGACAAGTGCAGTAGCTAAGCGATAGCTATCATCTGCTTCCTCAAGCACTTCCACAGCTTCACTTGCAAATTTTTCAGCCTTCTCATAATCCCGTTTGCTGTAACCATGGGCTAATGCTTTGACTCTCAAAACCAAACCCCTCGTATTTCGACTCGCCCTCTTCGGCAGCGCCTTTTCAGCACGTCGAGCCGAGCGCATCAGTTCCTCAAAGTCTTCACGATTGAATGCGATCAATCCATACTGGCATTCGATTTCTGTTTTTAAGATCTTGGCTGATTCAGGCCGCAACATCTCCTTGGCTTTATCCAAAGCTTGAAGCGCTGAATCCGAGTCGCCTTTGTCGTAATGGGCTTGAGCCAAGTGCAGGAACACTCTGGGTGCCTGAACGTCAGAAACTTCGAGCTTTTCCGCCCAATCCGTGAGCGTTTGGATCCGACCACTGCGGAACATAGTTGCCGCTTCTCTATCAGCGAGTTTTGCCGCACGTTCAAGCGCCCCCGCTTCAAAATACAACTCAACAGAGTATTCAGCAGCGCCGGTTTCTGAGAAATAAACAGCTGCCCTCATCCTCAGATCTTTGAGATTGCTCTGATCGATATCGTCATGAATTTCGAGCAGAAAATCCCGGAACTGCGGGTGATACTCGTACATTCTTGGG
>SDBS01007543.1_pt1 | contig 10546 bp, 17 predicted proteins | sample 2277091 | NCBI WGS metagenome assembly SDBS01 (sample SAMN10404972, study PRJNA504765) | marine sediment metagenome | isolation source: marine sediment core GS10_PC15, 163 cmbsf | place: Arctic Ocean: Southern Knipovich Ridge | collected 2010 | reverse complement strand
CCCAATAGGAGCAGCCAATTATTTTTCTAATAGGGGCATAGAAGATATTGCACCAAGAATAGCAAGTGAAATGAATATGTTTAATATGAAGTTAGAATCTGTAATGACTGCTGTTACCTATATTGCAGAGAATTATAAATCTCATGTTGGAATGGTAGAAGAAGGCCATAAATTATTTAAGAAAATCAATTCAAGATTATCACAAAAGAAACTAAATGAATACTTATATTAAAATGACAGCAAGATTATCAAGAAGAAAAGCCTGGGAAAGAGACCCTAGAAGAATAGGAAGAAAGAAACAAATAATGAATGTTATGAAATACCCAGAAATAGTAATGGAACAATTCAAAAAGATATGGGAGGAATTGAAATGAATGATATGGGTATGTCTGCTTTTATAATAAGTATGTTTTTTGCTATATCAATAACTGCATATTTTTGGGATAAAGAACTTCATGAAGTTGCTGTGGGTTTTTTTATGATATTTTTGATAATCGTAACTGCTCTAGTTTTTGCAGACTATTGGGATAATAGAAGAACTAAGGAGGACTTGAAATGAGTTACGAAGACCTAGCTGGGTTCGTAGATTACCTACGAAGAATACAAGTACAGGATGACAACGATATTTTCATAGGCATCACAGGAAGAAAAGGTTGTGGAAAATCAAGTTTAAGTTTACAGATAGCTAGACAATATGTCAAGAAATATTTCAATGAACCGACAATCAAACTAGATAAATACATGGCATACAATAACAATGATGTCATTGAAAAAATACATACCCTTCCGAAATACTCCCCATTAATAGGAGACGAAGCAGTAAGATTCGCATGGAGCAGAGATTGGAACAAATCAGAAAACAAAGAACTGGCCAGGCTATCCGCACAAATAAGAACAAAGAAACTAATCTTCTTTATGAACATACCAAAACTGGCCTGGATAGATTCAGTATACAGAGAAGGAATGCTAGACATCTGGATTTGGGTACACGCAACATTCTCCGAAGTGGGAAAACAATCCCACGCTTTGATATTTGAGCCAGACGATAATCAAGGAGAAGGAGACTCATGGCACATGGATATACTAAGAAAGTATTCCAAATCAAAGAAGCATAGAATTGGAAGGTTCACAGATATAAATAGAGTTTACAAGATGGTCAATAAACATCCCTGCTTTGTAGATGCAATCAAGTTCCCTAAACTACCCCAAGAATTATATGACAGATATTTAGCTGTAAGAAATGAAAGAGCGTTTGAAAAGGAAGGAATGTTTGTAAGCCAGAAAGATACAAGCAAGATAGCAGTCTGGAACCTAAAGAAAAGATGGAACAAGTTAGTAGAAGCGGTCAAGCAAGGAAGATACCCAGAACCTAGTTTTGATATGATGAGCCAGATATTATTCGAAGACCCAAGAACAAAAGAAATAATAGCAAAGAAATCGACAGTAACAAAGTGGTACAATGAGATGAGAGAGAGCATACCTTTGGAGGTGCAGAAGCCATTAGAAAATGAAACCGATAAAATTGAGCCAGATAGTTCAGATGAATATAATATGGATAACATATAGTTTTGCTTTATTGTATTTAAGCTACATTGAATTAGTTACTATGCAAATTGCTATTTTATTAATTTTTATACTGTTTCTTTATATGCTATACAAAGGAACCAAAGTTAAAGTGAAAAAGTTTGATGATTGGATGTTGAATATTGGGGACGAGCCAAAAAACCAATGGGGGAAATAATATTATACGTACCCGTAAAACAGTGTATGGTACTACGTACCACACGGAGGACAAAATGCCAAAAGAAATGAGATATGCTATAATAAAATTTGATGGTAAAGCTATTGGGAGAGCTGAGAAAGTTTATTTCCCTAATGTAAGAAAATCTACAAAAAATGTAGAATGTCATGGAGAGATTATATTTGAGGAAGATGACTAAATCAACCTTTGAAAGAGAATTGGAGAAAGAAACTGATTCACCAAGAGGATTAATAGAAGCTATAATACAAGGAACAACAGTTGCATTAGATAAAGCTAATATTCAATATACAATAAAACCCGAAACAGAGAAGTTCTTAAAAGCTACAGAATCATTAAGATTAATTGATTTGAAAGATGTCCTCTCTGTCAAAGAAAAAGCAAAGAAGGAGATATTAAGAGAATTAAATGGATTTAAGCTAATAGATGCTTTTGATTTAACTAATAAAGAAATTATATCTTACAATCAGGCTTTAGAAAAGGCCAAACAAATCATCAAAGAACATCTTTAAAATGACAAAAGAAGATAAATGAAAGAAAACCACATCCTTTTCCTTATCTTAATTTTCTTCTTTATATTCAACACCTTAACAATAGTTAAGAATCCAGACTGTCCGTTCCATGTAGACTACATTCAATACACAAACTCAATACAGCAGTTCCATGAGAAAGGAATCATTGATGACAATGTAAACGGAAAGCATATCTATGTTTATCTGATGGGAATATTAACACCATCAAGAGACATTAACTTATATAATAACATTGTATTCATTACAGGACTGTTCCAAATCTTTCTTATATATTTATTCTACCGTTATACAAAATCAATAATGAAAACTTTATTGATGACAACAACTTTAACCTTCTTAACTTTCATTGGCCATGCAGAGACAGTTATATTATCCTCTATCTTTTTATTACTTTATTTCTTGAACAGAAACAAACCTTATTCAGAGTTCTTCATAACTCTGGCATCATTCATAAGATTAGACAGTGCAATATTCTATTTATTCGCAAGAAAGAAAACAGCAATCATTCCTATTTTAATTACTTTGTTGCAATTCCTTAACAGGACTTTCTTCGTTAAATCAGACTTTGGAATAAACACAGTACCGTTCAACGCAATTATAGTTTTCATACTAAGCTACGGAGTTTACCTAATCCTATTTACTTATCTGGGAAAGATAAAGAACAAATTGGATTTCATTACTTTGCTTTCAATAGTATTGTTTTTAATAATATTCTTAAAGACTCCATCCCAAAAGATATTCTTCTTTCCAGTCATATTATCTTTCATGTTCTTTGATTTTGATTTCAAGAAAATAAAGAAATGGTTACTATGGATATTTATATTGATTAATGTAATTGCAGGTTTAGTAATTCAAATGAATAGAGTAGACCAATGCACTGCAAATTCTTTCAGTGACTTTGCTAAGGAAAATGATTTGAATACTTACTATGGAATCTTCCAGCCCTACTTAGACTATCGGGGTATAACGACACAAGAACCGTATAAGTATGAGATTACCCAGAACTGCCAGAATGAATCAAACTATTTCATAGCAGAAGATTGGAGATACTCTCAACTTTGGTACAATCCCTATAAGTTTTGCCTGGGGGAGTATGGCTAACTTTTCTCCTATCTTTTCTTCTAGGAAGGATACTAATTTATATACAATAACTTATGAGGTACAATTAGAATGGTATTTCGCATATTCTCAATAGAAAGAACTTCCAGAGGTTTAGAGAAATCTACTGTCTTTGAAGCAGCAACTATAGAAGAGGCCAGAAAACAACAAGATAGAGCAAGAAAGGCATTAGGCGGACAGATAGAAATAGAAGAAGTAAAACCAGGAGAAGGAGAATTTATTACTGACCAAGTTAAACATAGCTCAGCACGTTTAGATGAAAGAGGTTTAGAGCTACAACAAAGAAGGCAACAATTAGAAAAGATACAAAGGAAAGTTGGAGTGACAGCAGAAGGCAAAATAGACATAAGCAAATTAACCAGAGCACAAAAAGCAAGAGTAAGACAGATAACAGGAGTAACAGCAGAGAAAGCATTTACAGTTGAACAACAAAAACCAACAACAAGATTAGAGTCTAAGCAGAGAGCAACAGCATTAGGAGAGAGAATTGATATAACCAAAGTCAAACAAATAACACCAACAAAAAGAAGGGGGTTTGTGACTTCTTTATTTGAAAGACAAGGTTTCCAAGTAATAGAACGAGGAGCAGGTGTTAGTGCAGTCAAGCCAGGAGTGCAAGTAATAACTACACCGACAGATATATTGACAGCAAGAGGACCAGTTACAGGAGAAGGATTAAAATTCCAACCAGTATTCAAAGAACAGCTAGGAACTGGAGTACCTAAGACTGGTGTGTCTTTAGCCATATTTAAAGTAACAAAGGAAGCACAGGTTTTGGGAAGGAGAATCAAAGAGAAAGCTGCTCCATTAGTGCCTCTTGCTTTTACTAAAGTTTTGAAAATAAGAGAAGAGTTATCAAGAGAAAGCATAGAACTTCTAAAGAAACAGATTAAAGAAAGCAAAGGTATTAGAAAAACATTATTACAAGGAAGATTATTAAGAGCAAGTGCTGGAGAAGGTGCAATTAAATTAGTTACAGAAAAACCATTAACAGTTGGAACATTCTTTGTTGGTGGTGGAGCATTTAGTCTTTTAGGAAGAGCAGCGGCCGCAACAAGAATAACAAGAGTAGGATTCAGAGTTGGAGCAACAGGTCTTACAGCAGCGGCGGTGGGAGTAACAGGATTTCAAGTTACTAAAGCACCGACAGTAGCAAAGAAAGGAGAACTTATAGGAGAAGCAGGAGTTGAATTTGGAGCTTTCATTGGAGGTGCAAAAGCTGGAAGATTAATAGCGGGTGCACCAGGAGCAATTAAAGTAAAAGTAAGAGAAGTAAAGTTTGAACGAGGAATAAAAGCATTTGAAAAAAGAATCACAGAAAAAGATGTTGATTTTGACCCAACAAGAGAAATCTTTGAACCAACAGGAGTTAGAACCGTAGATATTCCTACAGGAAGAACAATAATAGAGACAGCAGCAATAAGAAGGGGCTTTCCAGTCTTTGGACGAGCAGGAGAAATAACAGGAAGACAATTACAATTAAAACCAGAATTTAAACCAGGAGTTGAAGCACAAGCTGAATTTATATCTCCAGCTTTAGGTGTAGGAAGAGTAGCGAGACCCAGAGATGTTTTCTTAGGGAAATTCGTAGAAAGACCGTTAACACCTTTACAACAAGCTGTAGCAAGAGAGCCACCAAGAGTATTAAGAAAAGTACCAGAAAGACAAAAGACTTTAGGAGAATTTCAAGGAATACGAGGTGTACCAACATCAAAATTCTTTAGTATAACTTTTAAGAAACCAAAACCATCTAGGTTTGCAGGAGAAGTATTCCAGATTGGAGGATTAATTCCCCCAATAGCCATACCAAAAGAAACACCTTTTGAAAGATTTGGTGGAGAGTTCTTTGAGAGAGCACCAAGAGAAGCTAGAAAAGTACCAAGACCAAAAGTAGAAGTAACTAGGAGAGTAAGACCGCCTAGAGTATTAGATATTTTAAAACCAACGAAGGCAATAACATTACAAGAACAAAGACTATTATCAGGAGCAAGATTAGAAGTAGCACAAAGACCAATAGCAAGATTAAAAGTAGCACAATTACAAAAACCAATTATCTCGCAAGACGTATCATTAATAATAGACCTAAAGCCAATAGTATCTCAAAAACCAAAAGTAAAACTAGACGTTGCACTTACACCAATAACAATACAAAGACCAATATTAGAAGTTGCTCCAATAACAATTCCAATACCTAAGTCAAGACCGATTACAAAACCTAAACCAATACCAAAACTAAAACAACTACCAGATAGACCAATAATCATTCCATTACCAAAGCAGAAAAGACAAGGCATAAGTAAAAAAGCATTCACAACAGAAGTAAGAGAAGGCCAAAGAAAGAGAGATAGATTTATCCAGACAACAGGAAAAGCATTACCAAGATTAAGAGCAATAAACAAAGGTGCCAGAATAGTAGACAACACAACCGCAAGAAGTTTTAGAATCAAAAGAAAAGGAACAACAACATTAAGGGAAGACCGAAAATTCTTTAGAAAAGATAAGTTCAGAAGAAGGAAAGGGAAAACTAAACTTCCCAAAAGAACATTCGTAGAAAAATCTAAGTTCGCAATAGATTCATTTGGAGAACGTGCAGGAATCCCTTTCTCACCATCAAGAATACCAAGATTAAGAGAAGCATTGGCAAGAAAACAACAAACAAGAACCATAAGAACTCCAAGAACAATCAGGAGGTTTTTATAATGGGTTTGGAAGCAATAGGAGAAATGATTGGGATAAGTTTAGTATATTTACTAGCTTTTATTTTAGGATTTTATACTTTTAAGAAATTATTTAAGAAACAAGAGGAACGAAAATCGTACTAATAGAACTATTCATAGCATCAAGGTTCAAGAAGATAAGAAACAATAGATTTATCAAACCAATAATTGACGTTGCTAGGGAAATAGACCCTGATAAAACATTAAAAAAACTACAGAGGAGGAAATAAAAATGGCAGGACTAAGAAGAAGAGTAAGATTGAACACAGGACCTAGAATGGCTGCAAAAGTTTCATTAAAAAGATTCAAAAAAAGAGTAGCTAAGAGAAGACGAGGTAGATAATCATGGTTGTAGGTAAAAAGACCAGAAGAGATGTAACCGGTATAGTAGCTCTGGGTGCGGGTCTAGGTGTCGGCACAGCTATAGAAAGTAAACTAGCACCTCCAGTGTCAGTCTTTCCGAAATTTGCACCTGTGGCTGCTGTAGCAGCACCAGTCATATCCGCAGGAATTGTACTACGTTCATTAAATAGATTACCTCTAGGGAAACGTAATGTATTAAGACCGATAAAAAGAAGGAGGTTACTATAAATGAACGGAGACGGATGCTGCTAAAAGATGCACATATTCAGAATAAGACCAAAGGGAACGAGAAACTTTACAAACATCTTGGCTAGAAACCCAGCCGAAGCACAGATGAAATTCAGGATGTTAATGGAAAGCAAGAGATTGACAGTTAGGGACCCACCATTAAAGCCAGGCAGTCTGATGAAAACAAGAAAAATCTTTCGAGGTGAGAGAAGATGAGTTTAATGATAGACATAGTAAAGTATGTAATTATAGGAATTGTTCTTGTGGTTTTCATAGCAAAGACATGGCAAGTAACAACAAGAATAGTAAAGAAATTCAAAGGAAAAAAAACTGACGATTTTCAAGAAGATTTATATGGCTAAAAAAAAGTCTAAAGGAAAAAGAAAAAGACAGAAACAAAAACAGAATAAGCGGAGGAAATAAAAATGGGAAAGCTACTTGAAAGGTTAAAACGAGGCAGAGAAAAGCTAAGAGATAGAGCAGCAATATCAAGAGAAAGAAGAGAAAACAAAAGGGTAACACAAAAAGCAGAAGCAGAAGTAAGATTCGAACAAAGAATCAAAGAATTTGAAGAAAGACAAGGAAGAATAAACAGAGTAAGAGAGATACAACTAAAAAAAGCAAAATTAGAATCAAAGATATTGAAAGAAAAAGCACAAAAAGCAAAATCAATAAAGCAAATAAGAGGACCGCTACCAAAACTAACAACACAAGGACCGATACTCCAGGCAACAAGACCTGCACCAGGTGGGGCATTGATGGACTTTGGAGTACAGAAAAGGGTAATAAGAAAGAAAAAAGGACCAACACCAGGTCTAGGAAGATTTAGGGTATTATGAGAAAGACAAAAAAATCACAACAAATAACTGTATGGTTTTTCGCATTGATATTCTTATTCATAATTGCATTAGTCTACATAATTATGACAAAGCCTTTCATTACAATCAGAGATATGTTTGTGGAAAACTTCACTGGTTCAGATTTCGAGAGTACATTCGATAAGATAAATACTATGTGGAGAGTTTGGCCAATATTAGTAATCATGGGGGTTATAATCTGGGCGATAGTTGCGAGTGGTAGACAGACTCCAAATATTCCCTTTTGACGAATCAATGTGGAAATTAAAAACAATATTTTGGATTCTAGTAATGCTTTTAGTAGTTCCAACAATTAACGCTTTATCTACAGACCCAGCAGAATATGTGTTTGTGGATACAGGAAATATACTAAGTAATAATTCTGTTATAACTTCTCCAGTTAATGGGTCTGACATATCCTCTCAAAGATGGACACAAGTAGAATCTGCATCATGGGATTATAGTACAGGTTTAGAAGGTTATGGTAATCAAACTATTGTAGCAGAAGTTAGTGCAACAAATACAGATAAGTTGTGTTTTGGAGAAGACATAGAGGATGTAACATTACAAGCTACAATTTTCGATGATTCTGCAGACGTAAGTGCGACATTCCAGATGATACTAAGAAATCAAGCTGATACCGCTACTATTGCTATATTAGGAATTGTAACAGGGACTACACAAACGCAATATATTTATTCTTCCGAAGGTGTCAGCACAACCGCAAGTGGAATAGCAAGAACAGATGAGGCAATTAATTTTACTTTTGAAATTGGACCATCAGCAGACTATGTAGTTCTTTACATAAATGGTACAGAGGTTCACAATGATAGCTCAATTTCAACAGGTGTAGGTTGTTTAAGATTACAGCAAGATTCAGCACTAGGTCCTATTGATGTCAAGATAGATGATATTTACTTATGGAATGGAAGTTTTCAGAACAGACCATTAGCAACACCATTAGTGCCAACTTTTACAGTCACAGTAAACGATACCTATGACGGAATAGCTATTCAAAACTTCACTTTAACAGTATTCAACTCTACAGATGCTTTTACTAACTCAACAAGCTCAGGAAGCATAGTACATAATAATTTATCTGGAAGATATAACATAAACATATCTTCCAATGAAACTGGAGGATATTTTAACAGGACTTTCCTAAACATTAGCATAGATTCAGATTTCCAGGCAGATATATTCCAATCTGTATTAAGATTAGTTGCAATAGACTCATTAAATAATGAATCAATACTTTCGTTTACAGCACAAACAAATAGGAGTTTGCAGTCAACAACAAACGGGCAGATATTAATTCTTGCAAAGAACGGGTCATTCCAATTAAATATAACAGCATTAGGATTTGATATGTTGACCACAAATTTTAGTTTAGCTACATTAGAAAATGGAACTCTAAACATATCAATGGGTTCGGTATTTAATTTCTTTCTAGTAAGAGAAACAACTAACGACCCATTCAATGCAAACCTGACAAACTCCACAGAACTAAATATATTCTGTGCAAATCAAACTATTAAAATAAACATGACCTCGTCTCCAAATGCAACGCAAATAATCAACTGCCAGTTTACTCTTATGCAAGTTGTGGTCAGTTATGGAGGCTTAGGCAGTTACTTTAGAACTTTAATACCACCATTTTCCCAAAAGAATATAACCTTTTATCTCATAGACCTGCTCGAAGGAGACACAGCTATACAAAGAATCATAAGACTATTCGATATAACGGGGGAGTTTGCCAATGCAAAATTAACGGTAAAAACAGCAGTAGGGGGAATAATAAGAACAATAATAGAACAGAGGTTTGATTTTGCTAGTGAGACAAATCTATTCTTGATTAAGGATGCACTCTATACTTTAGATATAGATAACGGTCAGGAAGTTATAATATTAGGTAACCTAATACCCACAGAAGCAGGAACGCAGACAATAACTTTACCTAAAGTAGATTTCGTACCAACAGAGATAGTTCTCGGTGGGAATATAAGCTGGGCCTATACATTCAACGCTACACAAGGAATTTTAAGAGTAAAATACATAGACAAGACAAACCTAACGACACAAGTTAAATTTACGGTCTTTAATGGGTCAGAAGACCAAGTATTTCAAGGAATATCAGATAATAACGGTACAGTCACTTTTACTTTTAACCAAGTTGTGGGAAATGCTAGTTACAGGTCTGAATTATTCTTCGACCATCCAGGATTAAGTAACCATACAGACAAAAAAATATTTTATGGATTCTTAGGTGGGGGAGCAGGAGCTTTAGATTTGAAAGGATGGACTATACCAGAGCAACAGGATATCAAAAAATGGTTTGCATTCATATTTTTATTCTTTTTTGGGTTCCTATTCAGTAAAATACACGCGGGAATTGCAATGGTTTCGGTGGCAATCTTTTTATGGTTCTTTAGATTATGGGAATGGGTTATAATAGGTGATGCGATATTTGGACTCATCGCCCTAATAGCAGTTGTAGGTTTTATCGTGGAGGCGATGAAGAAAAACTAAAATGAGAGTCGTAGTGATAGCTTTAATGTTGTTTTTTTTGAATTTAAGTTTTATAATAGTTGATGAACTAGGAATTTTTAATTATAATATAGCTACAAGTGATAAATGGCGAGAAGATGTTGAGTTAGCAGAGACATCTCAATTTGACCCAGACATCTCAGGAGATGTGCAAAGTTCGTTTGGTTTTGGTGATTTTACTAGCGGCTTTCGCTTATTCAGAGATATGATTTTTCGAGTCGCATTCATGGGAGACACTTTAAGATTGTTTGGAATAGATGACACTATCGCTTCTATGTTCTCGTTTGCAGGAAGTATAATATATATCTTGGGCGTAGCACAGTTTATTTCCAACAGGTCACTGAAGGGGATGTTTTAAAATGGTAGATGTTGTTTCACTCCAAAATGAAAGTTTTGAACTTTTGATTAATGGAAGTGTAGTAC
>SDBS01007542.1_pt1 | contig 10548 bp, 9 predicted proteins | sample 2277091 | NCBI WGS metagenome assembly SDBS01 (sample SAMN10404972, study PRJNA504765) | marine sediment metagenome | isolation source: marine sediment core GS10_PC15, 163 cmbsf | place: Arctic Ocean: Southern Knipovich Ridge | collected 2010 | reverse complement strand
TTCAGCACGGCATCTTTCGCTCGGCCGATAACGGGCTGTCCTGGTCGCTGACAAACGAATCGACTGTATCCCTCCTGACAGTCAGGCTGGTTACTGCCCCGGACGGCATCATCTATGCTTCCACCTGGGGTCAGGGGATATACCGCTCCGAAGACAATGGCGGGAATTGGGAACAGATGAATCTCGAAACATCCGATCCGCGCATTAATTTTGTTGCGTTCGGTGCAGACGGCACTCTATACACCAGCGCAGAGAATGACGGGATGTATGTTTCCAGTGATAACGGGGAAAGCTGGGACGAGGCTTTCGGGCTTCTGTTCCGGGTGAAGGCGATTAACTTTACCCCGGGCGGCCATGTGTATACGGGATGCTGGGGTTCGGGCTTATTCCATTCGGAAACTAATGGTGGCGATTGGTACGCACCGACCGGTGTCGAGACATCCACTCCAATAGAGACAGGACTCAAGGCATACCCTAATCCGTTTAATCCGTCAACTACCATTACGTATCAGTTGACAGAGAGCGGAGATGCAATCCTGTCAATTTACAACATCTCAGGACAGAAAGTTGCCGATTTACTTACCGGTTACAGTGATGCCGGAAGTCATTCCGTCACGTGGGATGCGTCGGGATATGCGGCAGGAGTGTACTTCCCGGTTCTGAAAGCCCGTAATACCTTTCTGACCGGTAAAATTCTGCTTGTTAAATAATTTAATGATACCTGGCCCTGCGAAAGGAACCACTTCATGAAACAGCGTGATGCAGTCCGTATGATCCCGTTTTCTCTTGCAGGAGCGGCCGGATTTACGGAAAAAGCGTTTTCCTGCGATCTCCGTTATGATTATCCGGAGGTTGGCAGATACAAAATGCCTAATCAAATAGGAGAAACGGTGTAGTGGCCGGACGATAGCGCTAATCCGGATTATTCAAAAAATTATTTTCACCACAGAGACCACAGAGGAAGAATCAGTTATATTTATTATTTACCCCCGGGGAAAATTACATGCCTGCACATCAAATGAAAATCCCGGAAGGCCGTGTGGTGTCTATCGATGCACTTCGGGGATTCGATATGTTCCTGATCATCGGCGGCGGGACCTGTATCAGCCGTATCCTGGTATTTTTCGATAATCCATTGGTACAGTCCGTTAAAGCTCAGATGCACCATGCGGAATGGCATGGATTTACCGCCTGGGACCTGATATTTCCCCTCTTTCTCTTCATTGTCGGAACCAGTATGCCGTTCGCCATGACGAAACGGCTCGACCGTGGAGATTCCCGTAAAGAGCTGATACTCCATGTCGTCAAACGGGCGCTGATCCTCTATTTCTTCGGCATGATCATGGAGGCGGGACGAATCGATGCACTGGGCGGGCTGCGGTATACCGGTGTCCTGCACCGTATAGCGTTTTGCTATCTGTTCGCATCACTCATTGTCATGAACACCAGTATCCGTGGCCAGGCGATCTGGGCGGGATCGCTCCTCATCGTGTACTGGCTTGCCATGACACTCATCCCCGTACCCGGACATGGCGCAGGCGTGTTCACTCAGGAGGGCAATCTCGCAAGCTACATCGACCGTATGTATCAGCCCGGAGCGCTGCGTACCGAAATGTACGATAACGAGGGTATTCTCAGCACCTTGCCCGCAATAGCGACCACGCTCCTCGGTGTTCTGAGCGGCCACTGGTTGAGGTCATCGTTCTCACAGAACAGAAAAACCGCAGGTTTGTGCGCCGCCGGTGTGGTGAGCCTGCTTTTCGGACTTTTATGGAACATTTTTTTCCCCATCAACAAGCTGCTCTGGACAAGTTCTTTCGTGCTCTTTGCAGGCGGCTGGAGTATGCTTCTGCTGGCGCTGTTTTACTGGCTGATCGATGTGCGCGGCTGCAGGGCATGGGCGTTCCCGTTTGTGGTTATCGGCCTCAATGCACTGACCATCTATATAGCGGGTGCGATGTTTGATTTCGGCAGGATTTTCACAGTATTCACCTTCGAATTCATCGATCGGTTCGGAGCTTACACATCGTTGATACAGTCGATGTGTATACTTGGAATAAAATGGCTGTTTCTGTATTACCTGTACAGGAAGAGGATATTTTTGAGGGCATAAAAAATGAAAATAAATCACCATAGTTCACATCATTTTAAATACATATTTACTGTTTTACTTTTCGCGTCAATTAGCGTGTTTAGCGGGCAATGTATATGTTTATGAATTAATCGGGTTAGAAAACATGCTCTTTATTTTTATTTTTAAACTCCGTGCCTCCGTGCCTCAGTGGTTTAAAGAAATTAAACATATATTTTTGAAAGGATCATCTCATGAAAAATAATTCATCCCGGCGCAGATTTATCGGAAAAGCCGCTGCCGCTGGGAGTGCGGCTGTTGCAGGCACCCATATTGCACACACTCAGCCACACCCGGAGAGACCGTCAACCGACCTGCTGCGTGTCGGTGTTATTGCTCTCGGCGACAACAGCCATATGAACTACAGTATCTGGGCGCCTACGATCAATCCAACAGAACCGGATGTCTGGCCGGCCGGACGAACCACAGGAATGAAAATTACTCACTGCTGGGATATGAATTCCGAAATCAGTGAAGCTTTCGCTAAAAAATACAAATGTACTGCGGTCAGGAACTACTATGACATGGCCGGTAAAGTTGATGGTATGATATTCGCCGGATTCAATGAGGTCAAATGGTGGCCGAAACTGGCAAAACCCTACCTCGAAGCCGGCATACCCTGCTTTCTCAACAGGCCTTTTGCTTACAGCATGAAAGACGCTTATGAAATTGTCAATACTGCGAAAGAACACAATACTCCTATCCTCTGCACCGATGAACGGGAATACATCCAGCAGGCAATAGTCGCACGGGCAAAAGTGAGAGAATGGCTTGGGGAAGGACGGGTGGTTGTTGGCGCAAACGGTGATAATTCCGCCGGAAACGAGTATCCTCAGCATGGTGTGCACGGCCTGTATTTTTTGTTAGCGATTTTAGGCCTGGATGTGGAGCTTGCAAGCTTACAGGCCGATGGCTGGTGGCGCGAGAAAACATCTACGGCACAAAAACCCCAGACATGGGCACAGATCACCCTGAAATTCAACGGCATCGAGATTCCCGGAGCGGGCTTGCAGACGAAACCGTTTGTCGCATCGCAGCTACAGACCGGCGCCGCCGGGGATGCGAGTATACGGCTGTATTACGGAGGAAAGGGACGGGGCTGCTGGGATATCGCTCATCCCTGGACACATGGCGAACGTATGGACCGGTTGTATTACCTGTTCTTTCCGACAATAATTGCCATACAACGTATGTTCAAAACCCGTGAAATGCAATGGAGTTACGACTATATCCTTCAAAAAACACGTATTTTTCTGACAGCTTTCAAATCCCATCTCGAACATGACGGCGCACTGATAAAAGTATCGGACTTACCAGACAACTGGGAAGCGCCCTGTCCGTATCCGGACGCGATCGACGAATCGATTTTTTGACGGTACATTAATTAGAGGAGGAAAGCCATGAAAAGCATCATTCGCTCATTTGTTAGTATATCGTGTATCATTATACTTTTTACTGTGCCTGTTTTCGCCCAGGGATTGCCAGTTTCATCACCTGAAGACGTAGGAATGTCAGCGGAGCGGCTGGAGCGTATGAGCGCAAAGATGCATGAATACGTGGACCAGGGAAAGCTGGCGGGAATGACGGTGGTTATCGCCCGTCACGGAAACATCGCCTACTCGGAAAACTTCGGTATGAGGGACAGGGAGACAGGCAGGCCGATAGAATCCGATACGATCTTCCGCATCTGGTCCATGTCGTAGCCGATCACCAGTACGGCAGTGATGATGCTGTACGAGGAAGGCCTTTTCCAACTCAACGATCCCGTCTCGAAATATATTCCCGAATTCAGCGACATCAAGGTGTACCGGACCAGTGAGTCATGGCTCGTGGAATTCGTCGAACCTGAACGGTAGAGCACCGTGCGCAACCTGCTGACTCACAAGGCTGGCATGACCTACGGTATTTTCGGCAACACCCCGGTCGACGAGATGTACATGAAAGTGAACCTGTTCCAATACGACACTACGCTTGAGGAGATGGTCGCTAAACTGGTGAAAATTCCCATCCTTTTCGATCCGGGCACCCGGTTTCACTACAGTATATCGCTCGCCGTCCTGGGCCGTTTCGTCGAAGTCGTATCCGGAATGCCGTTCGACGAGTTCCTGGAAACACGCTTGTTCGAGCCTCTCGGAATGAAGGATACCGGCTTCATCGTACCTCCTGAAAAACGGGATCGTTTCGCAAAATCGTACACGCTCGATGAAAACGGCAATCTCCAAAGCATCGATGATCAGCTCATACTCTTCAATGAAAACCAGAAGCTTCTGCTGGGTGGGGAGGGACTCGTTTCCACGGCTCACGATTACATCCGCTTCACCCAGATGATTCTGAACGTGGGAGAGCTGGACGGTGTCAGGCTCCTGAGCCCGAAAACGGTCGAATTGATGTCTCTGAACCATCTTGGTGATGGCAGGATGCCCATAACCCCTGACGGTTCCGAGCGCATGGGATGGGGGTTCGGGCTGGGTTTCGCAGTACGGGAGGATGTCGCACAATCCGAATTAATCGGATCGGCGGGCGAGTTGACATGGAGCGGCGCTTATAACACATACTTCTGGATCGATCCGAAAGTAGAACTGATTGGTCTTATGATGACCCAGTTTAATCTGTGGAATCATTATCCGATTTTCCGCCAGATTAAAGTACTCACTAATCAGGCAATTATTGAATAAACAGAAATAATCAAAGAAATAAATCACATTTTTAAAGATCCCCCCTTTAATTCCCCCCTTGTTAAGGTGGGTGAGAAACAAAAAAAACGGCCCAACCGCTATCAGAATGCGGTGGTGGAGGTCAGGAGCGGTAAAAAATCCCCCTTAAAAAGGGGGATGCCGAAGGCAGGGGGATCAAAAAGCGTTTACCGGACATATACCATGAGTTTTCATTTATTGAGGGTGATTTAATGAAAAGCATAGTTTCCGTTGATGGTTTTGTCCGTTGTTTTGTTTTTTTTTCTTATTTTCTACAACGCCTTGTCTGGCGTTAGTAACCGGAACTGTGATTGATACAACCGGGAGACCGGTTTCCGGTGCTCTATCCTGAGTTAACGAGTTATAAATTTAGATAGCAATTAACCAATTGTATTTATAGATAATTACAGAGATATAGGTGTATTACCCATCGAGCAGTTGTTCAATTTTGAAAATTTCGGCAAGTTTTTTTTGTTGAGAAGACATACGAGTGAGTGTAATATAATCTTTTCGGTAGTTTATCCAATTCGGTGCGCTGAACAATGGCTTCGATGGTTCCCAGATACTTTTGCCACACAATACGTGGCTTACCGTCAACACGAGCCGATTGAACGGCATAATAGTAATGGATGACCTTTTTTAATCTATTTAATAATACTTGCCATATGCTATCCTCCTACTAGATGTAGGGTAATACAAATATAAGAGGTATAACTGATTGAGGTATATGATGTTACTGAAATAAGTTGCTATGAATTATGGATAAGCCGTAAACTCAGGCTAGCGGTAGTTAAGCCAATCTTCAACCGATGCTCTTTTACCCGGCTTCTTGACCGCCGGAACCTTGGTTAAACGAATGGGTATACCCCGTGCCGGATAGTCTCATCTACGGTAGAGCGGAAGCAACGCAGATGTTTGAAGGAACCGCAACCCGTACACCAAATTAACATGAAAGGGCGGAAAAGCGGATCAAGGTAAAACGAGGCGCTTTCAATCTTACGTCCGGTCTTGTGAAGTCCGGTTCGCTGCGTTGCAGCGCAACGAGTGTCATCTAAGCCCACCCCAATATACTTCGGATGGGTATGGGGAACGGTGGCGGCAACCACAGGCTGAAATAATTCATTCGTACTCCAGGGACTTCGGGAAAATAAACGGTAATCCGAGCTCCACTGCTGCTGTTCACGACCACTAAACCAAATGATTCGTGTAATGGTGCGCCTTCCCATCGCGCAGAGCGTACCCAATGCCTGGCGCATCGCCAGTTCAAACGTTCGTTCCTGAGTAAAAACAGGCCTCCAGCGGCTGCATAACTCAATAAAGGTTTCCAGTAACATCAATATAATTATTACTTACCTACTTGTAATGCGCTTGCCTTTAATGTAAATCAATAAAATTCAACTTCCGGATTCTATAAATACTTACTTGAAAAAAAAAGTAGCTGTCTTCCGCTTGAAATAAGCACCTCTTGCATTCCTGATATCTTAAGGGCTATACTATCTATAATTCGTATCGCTCATTTAACAAAAATGGCCAAACTCCAGTCCTCCGTAGTAATTACTACGAAGGACGAAAGGAGGATTTTTCAAAGTGTGTGGTAAGACCTGTATTTAAACTTTGAACTTAATTATCAGGAGATTCACCATGGCCAAACGCCTTGCCTGTACCGTTCTATTCCTGTCCATTCTCACTGCATTGAACTGCAGTTCGTTCCTTTGCAAACTCACCGGCAGGTCGAAAATAACCGATCTCGGCACACCGGTCAGCTCGGTCAACTGGGTGCGCCTGCATGAGGGAAAAGACAGCACAGGCAATCCCTGCATCTACTCGACCATGGGCCAGAATGCCGAAAACCTTTTCGTTCTGCAGGTCGACCCCAAAACCGGTGAGTCGAGGCAGTTTATCACCGAAGTTGCGAAAGCGAACTACCCGACCGCAACACTCATGAGCAGCACCGGCAGGCTCTATGTTGGCGCGGCCTATGCGGGGCACCTGCTCTGTTTCGATCCGGAGAAAGACACATTCGAGGACCTCGGTGCGATCAATCCGGAGAAAGCCAGCTTCCCCTGCGCGATTGTCGAGGATCAGGACGGCATCATCTGGATCGGCAGCTACGGTACCGCAGACCTCACCGGCTATGACCCGGAAGACGGCTCATTCACCCGTCACGGGCGCATGGACGAGGTTGACATGTACAACTACCCGATGGTAAACACCGACGGCATGATATGTAATAAAATCATGATGACCCACCCGCATTGTGTCGTCTTCGACCCGAAAACAGGCAAAAAAGAGGTTGTTGGCCCGGTTGCAGAGAAAAACAGGGATACGCTCACTCTCGTTCAGGGGCCGCACAACCGCGTGTATATCAAATCCAGCCTCGGAAACTACCGTATCGAGGGCTTCGATGCCATTCCTGTGGACACGATCCCACCGCGAATTGCGAAAAAAACGCCCCAAAGCGATTTTTCGTTCAGGTTCGCCGATGCCGCTCAGCAGCTCTACCGAACGCTGGAAGTCAGCACAGTCGGCGGTGATACCCGCACGTTCGATCTCGATTACCATGCTGCCGGAACCGATATTTTCTGTATCCATGAGGGGCCGGACGGCAATGTGTACGGTTCGAGCATTCTGCCGCTTCATCTGTTCCGCTACACTCCCGGAAACGGCGATATGGCCGATATGGGGAAATGCTCCGCCTCCACCGGTGAAGCATATTCGATGGCAAATCTTGACGGAAAAATCTACATATCATCGTATCCTGCCGCAAGAGTTTCGGTGTATGATCCCTCACAGCCCTATCATTATGGCGCCGGTGTAAATGACAATCCCCGTGAACTCGGCCGTATCGACAACATTTCCTACCGGCCGCGGTCGACTCTTGCCGGACCTCTCGGACGTGTCTGGTTAGCTTCCGTTCCCGATTACGGTGTCTGGGGCGGCCCGCTGTCATGGTATGATCCCCGCACCGGCGAAAAGAAGGCATATTACCGTATCGCAGGCGACGGCAGTTGTTATACGCTTGCCCACCTTGAAAAGCAGCGGTTGATCGCGGTTGGCACAACCATTCAGGGCGGGTCGGGCACACAGCCGAAGGTCGATCAGGCGGTTCTGTTCCTCTGGGATTACGAGGCTGAAGAAAAGACATGGGAGGGCACGCTCGACAAGCCTGCCGACACTATCAACGCACTTTGTGCCGGTGCAGACGGAAAGCTGTACGGCACTGCTACCGGCGGCGACGGCCCGGAACTGTTCGTGTTCGACCCTGATTCCCGTACGTTTACGGACAGTATACCGTTGCCGGAAGGCAGACCGCTCGACCTCGGTTTGCAGATCGGCCCGGATGGAGCTGTCTACGGTTTCACCTCGTCATGTTTCTACCGTATCGATCCGGAAAAACTCACTGTCGATGAGATAATCACTGAGGAAAACGCTTTCGAAATTGCCGGGCCTATTGTTGGGAAAGATGTGTATTTCGGAAAAGCACACAGGCTGTATACGATGCTGTTGTTCTGAGGCAAGAATTGACATTGTGTGAAGACACTTTCATGAGTATATTTTTGCCATGCGAAAATTGAGAATTACCATGGCACAGATCAATACCACTGTGGGTGATCTGCAGGGCAATGTCGGGTGCTGCCTCGATGCGGTGAACACGGCAAGTGAACAGGGAAGCGACCTCGTGGTGTTCCCGGAACTGGCGCTTGCCGGATATCCGCCGGAAGACCTCCTGCTCAAACCTGCCTTTCTCAGGGAATGCCGTGCCGCAATCGAAAATTTCGCCGCCGGGATAGGTGATATATGCGCTGTAGTGGGTTTTGTCGATGGCTCCGGGCCGGTGTATAACGCCGCTGCTGCCATATCGGGCGGGACAATACACTGTGTCTACAGGAAAATGGTATTACCCAATTACGGTGTTTTTGATGAGAAGCGGTACTTTACCAGGGGTGACGAGCCGGTCTCGTTCATGTTAGGCGACTGCGCTGTCGGGCTCAATATTTGCGAGGATATCTGGGTTGACGGCGGCCCTTATCGTACGCTGTTCGAGGATCATCAGGTGGATGTGCTGCTCAACCTCTCCGCTTCGCCGTTTCATACCGGCAAAATCCACGAGCGCGCTGAATTGCTCCGGGAAAGGTCACAATCGAACAAAGCGGCAATTGTCTATGTAAATTGTGTTGGCGGCCAGGATGAGCTTGTGTTCGACGGCGGTTCGCTTGTATTTGACAAAAACGGAAACTGTGTTGCGAAAGCGCCGTTGTTCACAGAGCATCTGACACATGTCGACCTCGATTTTGGAAACTCTGCGACAGAGCACTCTTACTCGTGCGCACGGATCGCACGAAGTTCCGCTGACAAACCGCCGCTGAAACCTGTTCACTCGCCTGAGCTTGCCGAAGAGGAAGAAATACTCGAAGCGCTTGTAGTCGGAACCCGCGATTATATCCGTAAAAACGGTTTTTCAAAAGTGGTCATCGGCCTGTCGGGGGGTATCGATTCCGCTCTTGTCGCTGCTGTGGCGGTACGATCTCTCGGGGCGGACAATGTCACCGGTGTTACCATGCCGTCGCAGTATACCTCCACGGAAACACGTTCTGATGCGGAGATACTTGCGGACAATCTCGGCATACGGTTTATGGAACTTCCGGTCAAAACTGTATTCGAAGCATTTAACGAAACGCTTTCGGAAACTTTCAGCGGTTACGGCCCCGATGTCACCGAGGAAAATATTCAGGCCCGTATCCGTGGAACATTGCTCATGGCGCTCTCCAACAAATTCGGCTGTCTGGTGCTGACTACAGGCAACAAAAGCGAGATGGCGACAGGGTATGCCACTCTGTACGGCGACATGGCAGGCGGATTTGCGGTCATAAAGGATGTACCCAAGCTGATGGTATACCGCATAAGCAGACTAATAAACAAACAGGCCGGGCAGCCTTTAATCCCGGAAGGAATTCTCACACGGCCGCCATCGGCAGAACTCCGCCCTGACCAGAAAGATTCTGACAGCCTTCCGGAGTACGATATTCTCGACCCGATTCTCAAGGCGTACATCGAGGAAGACCGAGGCGTCGATGATATCGTTGCAATGGGATACAACGGTGAAACGGTACGGCATGTGGTCAGGCTCAGCGACCGCTCGGAATACAAACGCCGTCAGGCTCCGCCGGGAGTAAAAATTACGCCGCGCGCTTTCGGCCGTGACCGCAGGCTTCCCATTACCAACCGATTTAAACCGTAAAATAATGACAAGGGGGGGATGTTCTCATGAAGCGAAGATCTTTTTTGTCTTCAAGCATTGCTGCCGGTGCAACAGCAGTCGCAACATCTGATGCAATCGCTCAATCAAGCACCAAATCGTCCGGCAAACACCGGTTCAAACTTAAATATGCACCGCATTTCGGAATGTTTAAGGAAAACGCCGGCACTGACCATATCGATCAGCTCCAGTTCATGGCGGATCAAGGATTTACAGCGCTTGAAGATAACGGGATGATGAATCGTCCGGTGGAAGTTCAGGAAAAAATAGCCCGGAAAATGAGCCGGCTTGGCATGACTATGGGAGTATTCGTCGCAAATGCCGACTTTGCAAACAAGACCTTCGTCAAGCGCGAAAACCGTGATATGCTCGTTAAAAAAATGAAAGCGGCAGTGGAGGTATCCAGGCGGGTCAATGCGAAATGGACTACCGTTGTGCCCGATGCTTATGACAACGGTGTCGAATGG
>SDBS01007541.1_pt1 | contig 10548 bp, 16 predicted proteins | sample 2277091 | NCBI WGS metagenome assembly SDBS01 (sample SAMN10404972, study PRJNA504765) | marine sediment metagenome | isolation source: marine sediment core GS10_PC15, 163 cmbsf | place: Arctic Ocean: Southern Knipovich Ridge | collected 2010 | reverse complement strand
GGATTATAGGCTCCTGTGCCGATAAGCGCCTGTCCGGAGGTTCCTCAGCTATGCTGCGATCACCTGCGTGAATCTGGTCGTACCCGCTGGTCTCAAACCAGCCTGTGATCAACTACCCTTTCTACCGTGTATCAGACGGAGGGGATACGGTACGTGTGCCGGTTTTTTTCGAGGCCGGCGCTCGTGCTTGCCCAATCGGGCGGCGCATTAACTTTGGAACACCTGAAGGGTATTGATCCCTCGTTTCCGGCGTGAGAAGCCGGTGTCCTGCCATTAGACGACAGGTGCATTAAACTGGTAGCGGCAATGGGTAACGATCCCATCGAGCCGGGCTTATGAGACCTAGCCACGCACCTGCGTCACCGCAAAAAACTGGAGCCGTGGGCATGGATTCGAACCTGCAACATCCTCATTACAAAAGAGGCGCTCTGCCAATTGGAGCTACAACGGCTATAAATCTGGAGAGAAGAATCGGATTCGAACCGATGAACAACGGGTTTGCAATCCGCGCCCTTTCCTCTCGGGCACCTTCTCAAAACTGGGGTGACGGGATGGAATCGAACCATCTTCTGTCTCGGTCACAGCGAGGGCTTCACCTGCAAAGTTTCCGTCACACTAAATCTGGTACGCGTGAGAGGCTTCGAACCTCCGTGCCTTGCGGCGGCAATTTCTAAAACTGCTGTGTATGCCAATTCCACCACACGCGCTTGGGACAGGCGACGAGACTTGAACTCGCATTCTCCGGGGTGAAAACCCGGCCGCCTACCTTAGCAGACGCCTGCAAAAATAATGTGGGGTTGGTGACGCAGTTTTAACCCCATGCTGCGGAGCCTACTAGGGGAGATTATCCCCGTTCAGCCCAGTGATCGGTAAGGTCCCGTAAGACATTGCCCGATCAATACTGGTGGACCGGCCGGGGACTCGAACCCCGAATTCCTGCGTGCAAAACAAGTGTGTTCCCAATTACACCAGCAGCCCATAAATTTGGTCTCTAAGGTAGGATTCGAACCTACGACATCTCGCTTCCAAGGCGAGAACTCTACCAGACTGAGCTACTCAGAGTTGGTACCCAGTGAAGGAATCAAACCTTCGTCTCCGATTTGTAAGAACGGTGCTAATTCCCTCAGCTAACCGGGCTAAAACTGGCGATGACTACGGGATTCGGACCCGTGATCTTTCCCGTGACAGGGGAGTGCATTAAGCCTCTATGCTAAGTCACCTTTAAACTGGCTGCTCAAGTAGGACTCGAACCTACATTTCACGCATTAACAGTGCGCCGCTTTACCGATCAGCCACTGAGCAAAAACTGGTGGATATAAAAGGAATCGAACCTAAAATGCCCGAAGGATGAGGTTTACAATCTCATCACGATCCATACGTGACTATATATCCGTGATCCGCCCGCGCTTGCGCCAGCGGATATTAAATTTGGAGCGGGCAACGAGAATCGAACTCGTCTATCTTGCTTGGAAGGCAGTTTTATCCCAGAACTTTCTTACCCGCGTCGAACCCATATTGTTAAAGAGCGTCCTGCGACGGTGAACTTCGGAGATTACTTTTTTGGAGTGGCTCCGGAAGAACACCGGAGCTGGAGAAACCGGTGTTAGATCACGAACTCATTATCGTAGCCGCGTTTCGGCGTCACGATGGCGAACACAGCCCCCAGATGGAGGATGGTCTCGGTGCTCAGTGTGTGCGTTGATCTAAACATAGTCCGTGTACTCTATACCCCTGTTTTTCATTTGTCAAGGGGTCGGAAGGTTTTTTGTGAGCGAACCCTTATTTAGCCGCCGCGTCTCGTAGGTATTGTACGTCTCTTAGGGCACGATCTCTTTGTTGCTGGATCAGGTCTATACACTGATTGGCCAACTGCCTAACAACGTAGGGAGGCATGCCCTTCAGTTCCAGAGCCACTCTATGCCCTTTCGGGGTGCTCCCAGCGATCCCTATTTCACATAGGCCGCTTGCGAGGAGATATGACTTATCTATACTCACAAACGATGGGGTAATTTTGACTTTTCTTTCGTTCATTTCGCTGTCCCTACTATTTCTTTCTCGTCGCCATCGCCCACGGTAACAAAGATCGTATCCGGGAACAGGCATTTATTCTGAAGGCGCATCTTGTTGCGGTGCGCAGCGGTGCAATCTCGGCAGTAGTTTGGTTCCTTCGGCCAATCTTTCCTGACGGGAGGAGGTGCCCCATCCATTTTCTCCGCGGCTCGTTGCCATTGTTGGTACTGGTGGAGGTGATCAAAGCATGGTGGAAACTCTCCGGGCCCGGTGATGCGCTTTGACTTCGACATGTTTGCAACGATCAGCTCCAGCTTGACCATCATCAGGTCACGGGGAGACTTCATTCCATCACGGCCTTGAATTCGGTCAGTGGGATATGAATGCAGCACCCGTGCTCTGTGTGTCTGACGGCGTACTTGAGCCCTGTTATCCCCAACCACCCCCTCGCGAGCACGGATTTGTTTCCCTGCAATACGATACGAAACGGGGTCACCGTCTCGGCGGCGTGTGCCTTCAAGTGCATCCATGAAGGTAGCGGCATCAGCAAGCACGGCTTTCTCTGAATCTCCCCAATCCATGGTTTCATGATAATACCGGCCCAGCCGGTTAAAGCCTCGTCGGAATACACCGCGAAGATTTCTACTCCATTCGCTTCCTTTGCGTGACTCGATAGCTGCCTCTTCCATTCGGCACCCAACTTGCCAAGCAAAGTGGCTTTGTCGAGGCCCGCCGCCTCTGCTGCACTCTGTCCCATTAGAACGGTATGTCGTCGTCATCGACCGTGCCTTGAGCGGCCGGAGCAGTCTTGGACTGATCCTCGTCTTCCGCTTGCGGCGCCGACGCTCTCGGTGCGCTGTACCCTTCCCCTTCGTCGCCCCTGCTCTTCAGGAACTGGAAGTCACGACCCTTGATGTCGGTGGCGTAATGTGTCACGCCATCTTTCTCGTACTTTCGAGTCTGGAGGCTGCCCTCGACATAGATCGGGTCTCCCTTGTGGAAGAATTCCGCGATGACCTCGGCCCTGCGGCCGAAGAAAGAAACGCGATGCCACTCTGTGCGTTCTTTGGCTTCGCCTGTCTGCTTGTCTTTCCACCGATCTGTGGTGGCAATGGACAGGTTTGTAACGGCGTCCCCACTTGGGAGAAACTTCGTGTCGGGGTCATTCCCCAGATTGCCTATGATTAGGACTTTATTTAACGATCCCATTTCGATTTACCTCTCTTCCATGGGTTGTGAAAAATCGTGCTACCTACCCTGAATGGCCCGAGGGCCTAAAGTCTAACGTGCAGCGTCGTCATCCATGTATTACTTTGCAGGGCTCACAACCGGGTACTTGCAATTTCACCCGGATGCTCCGGGAAGTACCCTCTACTCAATAGACGCGGATGTTCTCCGCCTCTGTAATCTTTGCGCCGGGCATGGTTCTGACGCCGGCCTTGTACAAACGTTCCGCAAACTTTCGCGTTGGCCCTACGTTCATGGTGAATAGGGCGCCGAGGTCGATCTCTCGACTGTTGCCGTTCGCAATGTTAGCCAACAGCGCACCCATAAACTGGGCCATGTTGGCCACCTCAATGCTGTAGAACTTACGTGTGCCGGTCGATGAGCCGTAATCGCCCCGCTTCAGACCAACACCAGACTGCTCAACTATTTCCTTAGCCGCATCACCGGCTGCCTCCAATACCTCGTCCTGCCCCGCTTCTGTCTTCTCCAGAGCAGCCCTCTCAAGGGCTTCAGCCTCAACCCTTGCCGCCTCTTCAATTGCCTCTTTGCGAAGCTTCTCGTCTTCCTTGCGCTTCCATGTCAGCATCTTTGTTTCGATGATGCTGCGGGCGTCAGTGAAGCGTTCCTTCGGCAGCTTGTACGCGCTGTTGATAAACTTGACAAGCTTGTTGAATGGCCCGACCAGCTCGGTTCGCTCTTCCTCAACCTTTTTCGACTGGGCTCGGGCTATGCTGATAAGGTCTCCGCCCTTGGCGTAAGTATCTTCGTCGGTGATCTCGGCTCTTGTGGCCTGATCAACCAGATTCTGGCCGGCCTCAAGATACTTTTCAAGCTTGTTCTTGATGCCTGTAAGGACCGCAGTCTTGGGGAACTTGGACGTGTATAGGGTGATATCTTTCATAGTTGTGCTCTCAGCTTGGTCAGTTCTTTCTCGGAGTTTCCGCGGCGACCCTCGGCCTGTGCGATCTTGGCTGATAGGGTCATGTCGTTGTATGCCTCTTGCCTTTGCTCTGCCTGCTCCCTGCGCTCTTTGCGCCTCGGGAACCTCCAATTGTTCCGGCACTGAGTTGGCCTCGTAGCCTCGAATTCATTCGTCTTTGTCTTCACTGTGCCGTATATTAGAATATGTCAGGGATCGCGTCAATACCCACGGGCTTTTCTTTTACGTTGTACCGGCAATTGTTCAGCAGCATCCATTCGATCTCTTTCAGCTTCACGCGCCACCGGTCGTGCATGACCTCATCAGCCACCAGCTCTTCTATATAGACCTGATTGGTGGAGGCCACGTCTGGGCTGTAACTGATGAACACGATCTTAGGCCGGCCAGTCACGAACGACTCAAATTGTACCTGCGAGTAGTACGCCATGCTAGTCATCTTGATGCCCCAGTGAAGCAGCTTCAAGTGGTTGGTTTCCTTGGCCGGGCACTTAATCTGCCCCGTTGTGTCGTCGCCCTCAAGGAAGTCAGGGGTGGCGCTTGCGATGTCGAAGTCCGGATGAACAAACATGCCGGGAGACCGCGTAATCTTTCCGCCAGTCAGGCGCATCATCTTGTACTCATTGATGGCTTGTGGCTCAAACGCATGCCCGTGCTCAGTGAAGACGCCGCTGTAGCCTTCTTCGGCCGGCTTGGTCATCTCTGTGCCCATCTCGTCCATCATGCGGTTCAGCGTGGTCCTGCGAGAGGTTAGGATCATGTGTGCGCGCTTCGACGCGGTTATCCGGCCGCGGCGTGAATCCAGCCACGCCTGCGTATTGGATTCACCTGTTGGCGGAGGGGTCAGCAGAGAGAAGTCGTACTTGACGCAATTCATACTGGTAGCTCTTGCCTCTGATCGTCGAGCTGCTCTTCCACCCCGTTGACTGGCTTCTCAGGCACGGGTGGGTTAGCGTCGTTAAATCTCCGCTGCCTGTCAAGAAGCTTCTCCTCGATCTCATCGAAGAACTTCGTCTTGATCTTGCTGAGGGCGTTCACGCCATAGTTGCTGTACACGGACTCAGGATCAAGGTCCTGTGTGCTACACAAGTCTTTTATGTGCGCCACCTGATCTTCGGTGAAGGGCTCGCCCATGTCCCCTTCAACCTGTTCCGCGCGTATCTCCGTACGCTGCTCGTTCGCCTCTGCTACATTGTCCTGCTCGACAGCCAGCAGCAGCCGCTGGTACCTGCTGTCATCTGATAGGGGCCACTGCTTGGTGGCTCTTCGGATGGTAGCTTTCTTGACCATTTCGCCAGCCCACCAGACCCACGGGCCAGAAGGCTTCCTGTCAGGCTTACGGGGATTGAATGCGTCTGACGCGTTTGAAATCTGTAACGTCTCAGCCAAGTCCAACACTGTGATGTGTGGCCACTCGCTGTCCCTCAGGTGCGCTATGCAGTATGCACAGATCAGCCTGTTCCTATCTAGGTCGAGCAAGTCCACGACCCGATCCTCGGAAGCATTGCGTGTATATTTTGGTTTGTGCTTCAGGTAGGGCCGTGAACCGAGGTCCACGTCAAAGGTGTCCTCCTCACTCTCGAATACGATTTGGCATGTGATGTTCGTGATCAGTCCGGTGTCTGTTGCGAGTTTCATCAGCCCTCTATACATAGGAGAGGCTGTGCAATCGAACGAACTCTTCTTGGTGTTCCAGCGAGGGATCAGGGCTATCTGCTGCATGGCAGGGTTCAAGCTGAGCCCTACGGCCGCTAGATGCACCATGCTGTCCTTGAGGGAATCAGGATTACACTTGAGCAGAAGCTTATTATTCGTTATCGCTTCGAGCGCGAATCTTGCTTCCTGTGAGAATTCAAGTGCTCCTGTCTTCTGATTCTGCACCGTGAACCGGCGCTTGGATTCTTGGATGATGCCGGCCATCACCTCACGAGCTTGCGCCTCGGGGAGTATCTTTGTGGTCATGTGTCTCTATCTCCAGTTGGTGATCGAAGATTACTCTATATATAGGGTCCGGTCAAGGGTCATGCGCATTTTTCTTAAAAGCCCGCTTGTCGTGTAAAAGCCCATCGAAGGATCGATAGGTTCACCACGAACCAAACAGGGCTTAATCGCACGTATCGATCTGTCGTACCCGTCTTTGAGGACACAGATGTAAAGGCCCGTTCTTTTTCGAGAAATAAAATAAAATCCGTGCTACCCTGCGCCCTACCTAAAGATACCAGCATTCTTATCCTTATCAGGCTTTCCTGAAAGGGAATCTTTTGGGTCACAATTGTTTTAACCCCAAGTACCTAAGCTTAAAGATATACGGTGAGAGAAAAATCGCCTCGGTTCTTGAATCGATAGGTTCGACGCGTTATGATGCCGCCATGGAAAAATTCAGAGAGAACGAAATAGGTATCGTCACGCTGGTTACCGAGGGGTTTGTTGGTCGCGTTACTACGGCATGGACCATCCTACGACACGGAGCGTTTACGTTTGCCGTTAGGCCCGAGAACCCCAATCGAAGCACTACTTGCGTTTACCGTGAGCCCGACCTCGGGTGATTGAGCTGTGGCCAGAGCAGGCCGATACTATTGAGGAGGTCAGGCAGGCCATCCGCAATGGGCATCGTCGTATTCTGATAGTCGCCCCGACTGGGTCTGGAAAGACAGTGATTGGTGCCGCCATCATTCATTCGGCTGAGGAGAAGGCCAAGCAGTCGATCTTCTTGGCGCACCGACGAGAGCTGATCTTTCAGACCGCGGACAAGCTAAACAAGTTTGGCGTGTTACACGGCGTTATCATGGCCGGCGAACAAGGTGACGGCTGGAGGGGTGTTCAGGTAGCGAGCATAGACACACTTCGGGCTCGATACATGAATCCGAAACGAAAGCATCTGCTGCCGCTGCCGACAGTGGACATCGTCATGGTGGACGAGGCCCATCGATCCAACGCCCCAACATACACGAAACTTCTCGATCACTACGCTGAGCGGGGAACAATAAGCATTGGTCTAACGGCCACTCCTATCAGGGGAGACGGCAAAGGCCTAGCCCGACATTACGACTGCATGGTGCTTGCGCCGAGCATGGAAGAGATGATCGACAACGGTCGGCTGGTTCCTCCTCGATACTTCGCGCCAACCATACCGGACCTGACAGGGGTCCGCATGAGGATGAACGACTATGTTGAAGGTGATCTGGAAAAGATTTTTGATACGCGCAAAGCAGTGGGTGACATCGTCACTAATTGGCTGCGAATTGCTCCGGAGAGAAAAACTATTGTGTTCACTTCTGGAGTCGGAAGTTCGATCCATACCGCTGAGCAGTTTACCGCTGCTGGCATCAGAGCAGCCCACATCGACGGCAAGACTCCTCTCAGCGAACGATCTGAGACGATTGCCGCCCTTGAGAGAGGTGATATACAGGTCATATCAAACTGCATGGTCTTCACAGAAGGGTTCGACTGTCCCTCTTTGGATTGTTGTATTCTCGCGCGACCAACAAAAAATCTTGGCTTATATCTCCAGATGGGAGGGAGAGTCTTACGAACTTTTCCCGGTAAAGAGGATGCAATTATCATCGACCATTCGGGGAATCTTTATGAGCATGGTTATCTCGAAGATGATCACGGCTGGCAGTTAACCGAAGGCGAGGCATGCACCGACAATGACAAGAGGCAGGAAGAATTCGACAAGAAGGAACCGATCACCTGCGTTGAATGCGGATGTGTTTACGAGGGACAGCTACCGTGTCCGGCGTGCGGACACATTCCGCAACGCAAGGGCAAGTACATCGATTCCAGACATGCTGATCTCATTGAGATAAGGCGAGAGAAAAGAGAGCGTGCTGCGGAGCAGGCGAAGGCAAAGGAACCGCCAACGCACGAAGAGAAGCAGCGGTGGTACTCGATGTTTTGCGCGTACGCTGCGAGCAAGGGTCATCAGATGGGCTCGGTAGCCCACAAGTACAAGGCCAAGTTTGGAGTGTGGCCGAAGAACATGTACAAGGTGCCGGTGACACCGACCGCCGAATGCTTGGCGTACATCACGCACCTGAACATTAAGAACGCGTACCGCAACAAGCAGGTTGGCGCGTACACGACGGAAGGGAAATGGCCGAAGAAATAGCTTTGATCGATAACAAGGGCGAATATGTTGGGCTGACCTTTACTGGCGTTTACCGAACTAGTCGCGCTGGGTTGGTTGAGATGTGGGTGTACGCAGCCGCGGAAGAGGGTCTTTACATGGGTAAGTGGTGGCATATTCCTCTGCCGGTTTTTACGGAGTGGTGGGAATGAAACTGATAAAAGGTAACAGAGAGGCGCACTGGATTCCATTCGACAAGGGTTTACGCAAGCAAGTGAAGCGCGTTGGCGACAGGAAATTTGGCTACGTTGAATTCGACAGTACTAAGGAAGAAAAGAAGACAGCGGTTCGCCTTGGTCGCCCAGCTCGGCATCACCGTGCGTGGGTTAACATCTCCAGTCTTGCCGAACATGGTGGCGTATGAAACACCTGACACCACCACTGACGAAGAGCGAGATCGAACAACGTGATAAGCGCGTGATGACTTTGGTTGGTCGCATAATTGTGGCGATTCCATTCCTTCTCATAATTGCGGGATTCTTAATCGCAAGGTATGGGGCATGAATGCGCTCAGAAAAGGAAAGGTCGGCGTCACTGCCCACGCCCTCCTCAGGTTTCTCGAACGAGTGGACGGTGTGGACATTGAAGACGCAGTTGGGCGACTTGTGCCTGACGACCTTGAGAACCAGATCGATGTCGTGGGAGGTAACGGCAAGTTTCCGGGTCCGCAGGGTTACAGAATTGTCGTCAAGGATGGGATTGTGATCACGATCATACCGTCATGAAAACATACGAACCAAAGAACGATACACGCGCCAATGCACTGGGCAAGTGGCGTGGCATCCTCAAGGCTCTGGGCTTCTCTGACGCGGTGTTGTCTGGTAAGCACGGGCCGTGTCCGATGTGCGAGGGCCGAGACAGGTTTCGCTTCACTGACTACAAGGGTGGCGGCGAGTACTACTGCTCACGGTGTGGGCCCGGCAGCGGGTTCGACTTGATCATGCACGTTAACGACTGGGAGTTTGCGCACGCTGCGCAGGAAGTGGACAAGATGCTGGGTATAGGTATTGAGCAGGTGTTCAGGCCGAAAGTGGACGTTGAGAAGCGTCGGCGTGATATGAATGCGTACTGGTCCAACGCTGGCCGCCCCGACCTTGTCAAGAAGTACCTGACATCACGCGGCATTTCTATATACGGAGCCGTTCCGCTGAAAGACTTGCGCGGACACGGCTACATGTTTTTGGCGGAGAGCAGTGAACAACACGAGGGTATGTTGGCGCTAATCAGAAACGCCAAAGGTGAGCCCATTTCTCTGCATCGGACCTACTTCAAGGAAAAGAAACGCAAGGTGATGCCACCAACTGAAACAATCACGGGCGCCGCAATACGGCTTGGTGACGAGCCAACTGACCTGTTGATAGTGGGTGAGGGTATCGAGACGGTCCTGTCAGGGATGGAGGAGTTTAACTGCTCCTCTGGGTACGCTACGATTTCTGCTGGCGGCATGGAGGCGGTCAATCTCCCAAAGGTTGGGGAGTACGTCATACTAGCCGACAATGACGGGTCGTTCACAGGACAGAAGGCTGCGTTCACTCTTGCAAGGAAGCTGGACAACACTGCTAAAAACGTGCGCGTCGTGATGCGGTCATTGCCCGGATGGGACTTCAACGATGCCGGATCAGGCGAGACGTGGGAGTGGACAAACGATGGGAGCTAAATCACATGTGGGGGTTGACTACAAGGGGCGGATATTTGGAAGGCTGGAGGCGCGAGCGCCGGACCCAAAGAACAAGAAGAATGGAACTCACTGGTGGTTCATGTGCGAGTGCGGTAAGTACGTTTCCATGCGGATGTCGAACGTGTTTTGCGGTAGAACAAAGTCTTGTGGGTGCCTTCGCAGGGAATACCTTGGAAAGTATCGCAAAGATATTCAGGAGTTTCTTGACATGAGGCACGCGGTTGAGCTGGCGTTGAGCCTAGTTGATCGGTCGAAGCCCGAATTCAAATCAGCCCTTACGCAGATCGACATGCTGGCCAAAAGGAAGCAGTCGTGAAGTACACAGTCGAAGAGCTGAAAGAAAAAGCGGAAGCAGTGCTTGAGGCTCACGAGGCCGGTGACGTAAGAGCGCTGCACCTTATTCTAACAGTGGCCATCCTGATGGACACGGACCCGGACATTGTATTGCACAACATAGGAGAACTGGCTAATGGTCAATCTAATAGTCTTCGGTGGTAGAGACTTTACGGATCGTGGGATGTTCGACGAGGCTATGTACGGGTTTCCCAACATACTCACGTCGGAGTT
>SDBS01007540.1_pt1 | contig 10549 bp, 11 predicted proteins | sample 2277091 | NCBI WGS metagenome assembly SDBS01 (sample SAMN10404972, study PRJNA504765) | marine sediment metagenome | isolation source: marine sediment core GS10_PC15, 163 cmbsf | place: Arctic Ocean: Southern Knipovich Ridge | collected 2010 | reverse complement strand
TTGCATGTCATTTGGCTGAACCCATTTCACCGGTTCTTTTATTTTTTCCGCTTCATAAAGAAGCACAGCGCATACAACGCCGTCAAAATCCGGTCTGGTAACAATCCGCATACAACACACTCCAGTTGTTAAGATAATCTCATTGACTATATTGACAGAAGCTATATGATATTATCAACCTTTTTCACCTAATCCGAATTTCTCATGAAGAATTTATCTATCTTTGCCCCTTATGCCTTGTAAATGAATCCCGCTTCAAGCGGGATGAGAAATCCGGGACAAACCCATTTCCGGTCGGAAAGGAGATGCTAAACATGTTACATTTATCATCGGTTGATTTAAAAAAAGAAAAAATAGAGTCATTGGTTATCCCCGTCTGTGAGGATAAGGATATTCATGATGACAAAACCATATCTTCTCTTATCAGAAAAGCAAAGAAAATCAAAGAGTTTAAAGGCGATAAGGGTGACGAGGTAGCTTTTTACAATCTGCCCGAGGTTAAAGCGGTGAGAGTGATTTTTCTGGGACTCGGGAAACTTGAAAAAGTCGATATAGAGGCATTGCGCGCCATGGCCGGTAAGGCCGTAAATGGAGTAATCAAAAAAAATCTTTCAGAGATTTTGATCGCCGTTCCTTCGCCCAAGAAAATCAAAATTGACATGCCGTTTGTTCTTGAAGCCCTGATGGAAGGCGCCTGCCTTAGGAATCATCTCTTTGATAAATACAAAAAAGAGAAAAAGCATAAACCGCTTAAGAAAATCAACCTTCTTGTAAAACTTGATGAAGCCAAAAAATACAGCAGATTATCGTCACGTGTTGCAGCTGTTTGTCAAGGAACTATTCTTGCGAGAGAATGGGTCAGTACTCCGCCTAACGACAAAAGACCCGAACATTTCACAAAATCTATCGTAACGCTTTCCAGAAAAGAAAACCTTAAGGTCACCGTGTTGGACGAAAAAGAGCTTAAACTGAAAAAATTCGGGGCAATACTGGCAGTTGCGGCCGGCAGCCTGAGCAAGCCCAGGATGGTGGTTCTGGAGTATAATCCAAGGGGGGCCAAGAAAACAGTTGCGCTTGTGGGAAAAGGAGTAACCTTTGACTCGGGCGGTATCAACCTGAAGCCTTCGGCATCTCTTGTGGAAATGAAGATGGATATGTCCGGTGCGGCGGCAGTTGCAGCAACGCTGATAACAGTCGCAAAGCTTAAATCAAAGATAAAAGTTGTCGGCATCATCCCTGTTGTTGAAAATATGCCGTCTGGCAATGCATCCCGCCCGGGAGATATTATCAAAAGTTATGATGGAAAAACCGTGGAAATTGGCAATACAGATGCCGAGGGTAGATTGATATTGATAGATGCTATCTCATATGTGGTTAAGAAATATAAACCCCAAACCCTCATAGATTTGGCAACACTGACCGGGGCTTGTGTTGTGGCTCTGGGCGAAAAGATCGCAGGGACTTTTTCTTTTGATGACAAATTGGCTGAAGATATTATTTTATCCGGCGAAAAGACCCATGAGCGCTGCTGGCGAATGCCTCTGCCTGAGGATTATAAAGAACTGCTCAAAAGCGATTTCGCTGATCTGAATAATGTGAGCAGCACACGTTATGGCGGCGCCATCACCGCCGCGTTGTTCCTTTCGGAATTTGTTGGTGATATCCGCTGGGCACATATCGATATTGCAGGTCCGGCATACGCCAAAAAGGAATCTGCATACTGCGGTGTCGGCGGAACAGGTTTTGGCGTCCGGCTGCTTTGTGACTTGCTGGAAAAATTGTGATTTCAACTATCTCCATCTAAATATTTGCAATTAAAACAGTTTCGCTAAATATCTATTTTGCTCACCCGGACGATATTCCTGAAAAGAGTTAAATAAATCCTTGACCTGCATTGTTATTGAATGTATACGACAAAAATGCATTATTAATTCATGTAGTGTCATAACCTGCTTATGACCTTATTGGTCTATAAATATTTTATATTTGATAATTGCAACAGGAGGATTGAGAATGAACAAAGGCGATTTAATCAATGAGGTGGCCAAGATTGTCAAGACCAAGAAAGAGGCTCAGGCGGCTGTTGATTGCATTTTTTCAGGGATAACAAAGGCTTTGAAAAAAAAGGAAACAGTTCAAATCATCGGTTTTGGAAGTTTTAAGGTAAGTGAAAGACAAGCCAGAAAAGGCAGGAATCCACAGACTGGAGAGGTAATCAATATCGCGGCAAGGACGGTCCCAAAGTTCGTTCCAGGAAAGGCTCTAAAGGATGCGGTAAAATAAAGTATAGATCTAATTGTTTGTCAGAAAAGGCAGGGTCTGTTTAAGACTTCTGCCTTTTTTTATTCAGAAGCTGTGGGCGAATCAGGCTCGCCCTGTGGAATCCCCGATGAATTCATGAGAAATTCGGGCTTCCCGTTATGGTTGACGCCTGGGAAAAATCCCTATGGGATGGGATTTCCACCTATAAAAATGAACCTTTTATTCAATAAAAAATAGTAATGGATTTATATTATAATCATGCAATTTGCTAAAAGCGTGGGAGGCTACATTAATTGCGCTTTGGGGGTGGTTCATTCATTATGAAGAACCGCCCTTTTTTTTACCCCAACAACTTATCACCAGTGGGCTCCAACAATTTGTTGAGAATTTGCAATAATGCACAATAACATTTGAATTTTGTTGCAAAAATGTGATACATACCGTCTTTAACATGGTAAGAATGGTAAACATTCAGACAACCTATCATTTTAAGTTCCAAACAAACTTCTCTACCCTTGTGTGATTCTCGCCGTATGGGCGGTCTGATTGAAAACTGATCTGGAGGATTTTCTAATGTCCAGAAGCCCAACTTATGATGAATTAAAACAAAGAGTTGATGAGTTAGAAAAAGAAGCCGTTAAGCGCAAGCGGTTCGAGAAGGCACTCCTTGAAAGTGAAGGGAAATACAGATTTTTAGTAAAGAATATCCCAAGTATTGTATACAAAGGATATAAAGACTGGTCTGTTGAGTTCTTTGATAGAAAGATTGAATTATTAACCGGCTATGATTTTGATGAATATAATTCCCGTAGAATTAAATGGTCTGATATAATTGTTAAGGAAGATCTTGAAACTGCAAAGGAAAGTTTTATCCGGGCTCTAAAAACAGACAAGTCATATGTTAGGGAATATAGGATCAAATCCAAGGCCGGGAACATCCGTTGGATTCAAGAAAGAGGACAGATAGTTTGTGATAACAAAGGAAAGATTGAATATGTGAATGGTGTCTTTTTTGATATTACCGAGCGCAAGGAGGCCGAAGAAGCATTAAGCGAAAGTGAAGAGATGGCAAGAGCTCTTTTGAACGCCTCGACCGATGCCGTGGTCCTACTGGATAACCAAGGTATGATCCTTGATGTCAACAGCACTTATGCTCAACTGTTTCATAAGAGTGCGGATGAAATGCAGGGTTTGTGTATTTGGAATCTGTTTTCACCCGAGGTTGCCGGACAAAGAAAGGCAAATGTTAAAAGGGTGTTTGAGTCAGGCAAACCGCTCCGCATGGTAGACGAAAGGCAAGGGATCTGGAATGATACCAACATCTATCCTGTTTACGATTCTCGGGGGGAAATAACACGAGTAGCTGTTTTCTCTCGTGACATCACTGACCAGAAACGGACCGAAGAACATATTCATGCCCTTACTCAACAATTGATGAAGGCCCATGAAAATGAGCATCAGATGATTTCCCGTGAACTGCACGACCGCATCGGGCAAGACCTTTCCATGCTAATAATCGGTTTTGATACCCTCTTTGATGACTACCCTGAAGTTCACCCTGGGATAAGGCAGAGGATTTCAGAGTTCACCAAAATACTTCACGGATCAATCATGGCTGTTCGCGATCTGGCTTATGATTTGCGGCCCCCAAGCTTGGATCAACTGGGTCTGGCCAGGACTATTTTTCAGTATTGCGAAGATTTTTCTGAAAAAACCGGACTGAGTGTGGACTTCAATTCCGCCGGTATGGACGACTTAAGACTCGATTTTGATACCGAGATCAACCTGTACCGCCTGGTCCAAGAAGGTCTTATCAACATCAACAAACATGCCGATGCCAGGCAAGTGACCATCAGGCTGGTCGCCTCTTTCCCTAACATTATCCTTCGAATTGAGGACGATGGTAAAGGATTCAATGTCGAGGACAGGTTGGTAGCGGCTTCGAATGAGAAACGGATGGGACTTCGGAGCATGGATGAAAGAGTCAGTCTGCTTGAAGGTAAAATGAGGATTCAATCGCGTCCAACAGAGGGCACAAAAATCTTTATAGAGGTTCCCTATAAGAAGAAAAATGATCGATAATTGGTATATGTTCAGAGCATTAAATGACACCAAGAACGGATACGATAATTGTTCTAGAGTTACAGATAGAGAAAGATAAAAGGAGAAGAACAGTGGCTCAAAAGAAAACCATATTGATCATCGATGACCACCCTCTTTTCAGGGAAGGACTCAAGACGATAATCGGGCGCAAGGCCCTTTTTGAAGTGGTCGGGGAAGCCGGAAACGGACGTGAAGGACTTCGAAAGGCCAAAAAGCTCAAACCTGATCTGGCTGTGGTGGACATATCCCTGCCGGATCAAAGCGGCATTCAACTGACACGCGAAATAAGAAGTCTTTTGCCTCATACACGTATCATGATTGTCAGCATGCATTCTAAAATTGGTTATATTGCTGAGGCATTTCAGGCCGGGGCAACGGGATATGTGGTCAAGGAATCAGCCTCCGAAAGGCTCCTGCAAGGACTTGAATCAGTTGCAAACGGTGATTATTTCCTGGACAGCTCCGTCTCCCATGCGGTTGTTGAAAGTCTTATGAAAACACCGGTAAAAGAGGCAAGGATCACTGATGCTGGTTACGGAACTTTGACCCCCCGGGAGCAAGAAGTCATGCGCCTGTTGGCCGAAGGGCTTTCCAGCAAAGAGGTTGCATCAAAACTTTTCATCAGCCCCAAGACCGTAGAGAACCACCGCTCCAATATTATGAACAAGCTTGGCCTTCACAGTACCATAGAATTGATCCGCTATGCCGCAAAGCTCGGCCTTATCGACGTAGACCTCTGGAAAGCATAACCTTAAATTAACCCCCCTGCTTTACCCACAGCAACCGGGACAAGTTCCCGCCTATCAGGGGACTTTCCCTACTAAAATGAACCCTCCCCTCTATGGACAAAGTGAATCACGACCTGATAATAATTTATTGAATCGAGACATTTGACGGACGCTGGAAAAACATCAGCGACTTGCGATTAGGCAAGGTGTTTTTTCCATTATTATGCAGCAATGGAATCGGATGCTGATAAAAAGAATTTTCTGGATATCGAGGTCCTGATTAGAAGTATTCAGCGATCTGAAGGCCACACGGACTGCTTCCGGAAAGGATTGAAAGATTGTGATGAGCTTGATTGCATGTGGCGCTCCTTCTGTCTGGAAGGGCATCAGGCCTTGAGCAAAGACGAAACCTGAATTCATCTTTATACTTAAACAAGAGCCAAACATTTCCGAATTCAGAAATTAAAAAGAAGACACAATGGCAAATATACTTATCATAGATGATCAAGCGTGGGCATGGGATCTATGCAGAGAAGGACTGGCCGGTGAAGGGCATAAGGTTTCAACGACAGATGATGTCGATTCAGCCAGGAAAAACGTTTTATCATTTAGATCCGACATAGTGATCCTGAACCTTTACCTGAAGCATGGTTTTTGCGTATTTGATGTTTTGCGGGACATTAAGATGCAAAATCCAAATCTTACGGTGCTTATCGTTACTGCCTACGACACTTATCTGAATGATTCCCGCCTTTCCCAGGCTGATGGATATGTTGTCAAGAGTTGTTTTGCCGGTAATGAACTCAAGCAAAAGATAGCCACCTTATTAACAGGGAACCGGCAATTAACTGATTGACAATTATATTCGTAATTTGATAATATAAAATAAATTCAAGCTACAGCTACAAACAGTTAAATCCGCAGATACTGAATAATCTCAAACTGATTCTCTTTTCAGTTCTCTCTCTTCTCGGCTCATTTTCGAGGTTTTAATAGGCTCCAATTAAAAAAGCAGAAATAAAATCCCTAATTTCGCCGTTTGAGTTTTAATATCAAAGTATAGGAACCAAAACAGGGTGAAAGGAGAAGAATATGGCCAGCCAAAAAATGTTATTACCTTATAATTTCACCAGTTACGATCAGAAGGCCTTGGATTTTGCAATCCGCTCATTTGCCCATCAGAAAGACGTTGAGCTCACCTTATTTAATGCTTACACACCTGTACCTGATATTGAAGTGCGTGGCAGCCCGGTTATGGAGACAATGAGGGGCAATCTTGGTTATCTTTCACAAAAGATTAAAGAGCAGGAAGACGAACTCGAGGTTGTCAGAAATAAGCTATTGGAAAAGGGTTTTTCAAAAGACCGGATTCATACTGTTTTTGAACCCAAAAAGAAGGATATTGCCGGCGATATCGTTGATCTTGCCTTGAAGGGACGATTTAATGTAGTAGTCTTAAATCGCAAACCTGGTAAGATTATACGATTTTTTACAGGAAGCGTTTTCAACAAAGTTGTGACATCCTTAAAAGATGCAACGGTGTGTATTGTTTCCTGATGGAATTCTGGTGGGGAACCGGCGAACATAACCTTAGGTTATTAACCCATAGAACAGATGAGGAGGGATCCCATGGCTGTCGAAGACAAATTAGATATTGATATTTATAAAGTGGTGACCAGGGCCATTGGTGAATCTGACAATCTGGAGGACATAGCAAATCAATTGACTCAACTCTTAGTTGGAGCTTTGGAAATTAAGGGATGTACCATATTTGTACTAAATCCTGAGACGGAAGAACTTGAGGCTTTGGCCAGTTTTGGATTGAGCATCAATTATATGAATAAGGGCCCTGTTTTAGTTAAAGAGAGTATCGACCATAAATTAAGGGGAGAGCCGGTTGTTATCCGAAATGTTTCAAAGTCCGACCGACTTCAGTATCCGGAAGATGCCAGGAAAGAGGGGATAAATGCTATTATATCTCTTCCCATCAAATTGTCCGGCAAATTTATAGGTGTCCTACGGCTTTACCACTATGAGGAATGGGATATTTCAGAGCGTGATCTAGACTCTTTGACACTCCTTACCGAAAACATCGGCCTCGCTATGATGTATACCAGGCTCCTTCATGCCCTTCAATCCGTAAAGGAGACTGTAAACGAAGTGCACCCAATATGGCTTTCGCCTTGATTTGATGGCTGTTTCGATAGACCATAAATGAAGGTGCAACTCAAAGGAGGTAAAATATGGCTATTAAAGTTCTCATTAAACGAAGTGTACCAGAAAACAAGGCAAAGGATATGATACCTCTAGTCAGGCAATTAAGAATCCTTGCTACAAACCAACCAGGCTATATTTCCGGTGAAACATTAAAAAGCTTCGATGTGCCCGACACGTTTTTGGTTATCAGCACCTGGCAGTCCTCTGACGACTGGGAAAAGTGGCTGTTAAGCAAGGAGAGACAGGAAATTCAGGACAATATAGATTCTTTGCTTGGGGGGAAAACCGAATACGAAATGTTTCATTATGGATTTACTGAATAACCTTACAATATTTTAAAATTTAATCGAGTTCATAATAAATTTTGGACTTTAACCGCCCAACCGTTCCTTAACAATCTCAATGTAAACGGAATCGGCATGCTCGGACATGATCTTTTTATAAGAATTTATGCTTTTGGAACTGTCACCCATTTCTGCATAAAGCCCCCCTAAATTGAAAAGTGCCTCGTCTTTGATGCTGTTTTCAGGCATTGAAGCAATAATTTCAAAATACTTAACCGCTGCATTGTAGTCTTTTTTTTCCTTATAGGAGTAACCCAGGCTGCTCAAAACGAGATTTTTTACAAAGGGATTATCACTAAAGTCCTGAAGCGATTTTTTATAAAGTACTATGGCTTTGTCATAATAACCAGCGTTGTAACACATATTGCCAAAGATAAACTTTGCAAGTTTTTCGCCCTCTTTACCCGAATATTTTTTTATAATCAACTGGAAATCCTTTTCAACATCAAGGTAGGCTTTGTCCGGGCCGTTATCTTTCAATATCGTTTGATACTTGCTTATGCCCTGTTGGAGCAAGACAAAGGACTTGTTCTCAGCTTTATTTGAAAAAAACGCCATTACTGCAATGACAACGATAAGGACAACAATAAATCCCAGGGCGCATGAAAGTTGAACTTTATTTTCAGAGGCAAATCCAAATAATTTAGTCCAAAATGTAATAAACTCATCAGGTTCATCGAGGTCTCTTTTCCGTGATCGTGATATCCTTTTTTTTGCCATTATTCCTCCAGTAATTTGTTTATTCTCTGCCAGCCTTGTTCAGGGATGTTTGCCCCTACGACCTTACATACTTCATAGCCGCAGGCTGAGCCAAGTTCACCGCATTTTTCAAGGCTATAGCCATTGACCAGCCCAAACAGAAAACCCGATGCCCATAGGTCACCGGCTCCGGTAGTATCAACTACAGCGCCGGGTCCCTTGGGTTCAACCTTTATTATTTTGCCGGCATGGGAAATAAAACTTCCCCTCTCTCCAACCTTGAGCGCCGCAATATGAACGTTTTCCGACAGAGCGCTGACCGCTTTTATTTCATCCGAGTGGCCTGTAAATACCCGTGCCTCATCCTCATTAGCAATCAGAATATCAACAAAATCTCTCACAATTTTTTCAAGAAGTGTTTTAGACTCCTCTACAACCGTAAAGCTGGCAAGATCCAGTGATACGAGTGCACCGGCCTCTTTGGCGGAATTTAAGGCCGCCAGTATCAAATCCTTGTTAAAAAGCAGATACCCTTCGATATGAACAATTGCCGCATTTGCGAAAAATTTCTTTGTAATCTCCTCGGGCTGCGCTTCAGAAGATGCGCCGAGGAATGTAAACATGGAACGCTGGGCATCGGGTGTGATAATGGAAAGCACTCTTCCTGTCGGCGAAGATGATTTAAAAACAGCAGGGTCAACATTGTTGTTTTTGAGATCGGTTTCAAAAAAACTAGCCATTTCGCCCTTACCGCATTTGCCGACAAAACGGGCCTGCCCACCAAGTTTGCCGATACCCACCACCGTATTGCAGGCTGAGCCTCCTGGAACAATATGAGGCTTGCCGGTTGTTTGTGCCAGTGTCTTATCAATGAAATCCTTGCCAACATAAGTCATTCCGCCTTTTACAGCGCCGGTTTTCTCAAGAAATGCGTCATCTTCATGGGCAAGTATATCAATAAGCGCTGAGCCGACACCAACAATCAGTCTTTTGTCCTTATCAATCTGTTCTTTAATCATCTATTTTTTTCATCTCTTTATGTGACGAACTCGTTAAAACCTCAATTGAGAATTTTGGGGGAAAACTCATGGAATCGGCCGGCTACCAGACCAAAGACTTGTGTATCCAACCCTTGTCACCGTCAGCATGCTGTATATGAATCCAGTTGCCTTTACGTTTTATGTCCTTAAACGGAATTCCTTTTTCAACCGTAAATAATATTTTAAAACCGGTACCTGGACCGGATCGAATGTTGCAATTTTCCATGTTTGTAATAACCGATGAAATTTTACTGATAAGCGATTTATGTATCCACCCCTCATCTCCCTCAAAATCCCGAAAATGTAGCCACGGACCTGACCTTTCGAGAACATTCAGGGGATGGTATTTCTCGACTTTCCATACAATATCGTTCTTTGCTCCGGGTCCGGAACGTATGTTGGCCACCGGAGCCGCAACCGCCAGGCGTTCCGCCGAAGCCACGCTGCTGCATACCATCAGCAGAATTGTTATCATCAATGCATATGGTTTCATTTTGTAAGTATCGCCACCACGTTGATTCCGTCAAGCGTATCTTTAAATCTCAAGACATCATAATTAGAATTGCTGCAAAAATTTATATTCTATAAAATAAAATTCCAGAAAATTCAATAACGGATATTTTTGTAGATAGGATGGCCCGGATTTCTCATCCCGTTTGAAGAGGGATGAGAAATCCGGGTTGGCCGACTCTTTCTACCGGGCCACCCCTGCTACACCATAAGCGCCAAGTTATTTTGTAAACGTTCACAGGTTGCATTTATGCCATACGGGGTTGTTTTGAAAGATGAACGTCCAATCACGCCAAGGCGTGAAACGTCGAACGTCGAATAATGATGTCGCTCCGCTCCTCAAATTATTCTAACATCGAATGAAAAAACAAACACCCAATACCGAACATTCAACCACGCCAAGGCGTGGTTTCTTTTCAGTTGTTTTGATACTCGTAACGAAAATCTTAATTAATTCCTCTGTTTCCTGTAAAATATCATCTAATAGTTCAGGTTTTTGAAACTCTGTTTCTTCATCTTTTCTCATTCAACATTCGATGTTGGACGTTCGATGTTCGATGTTCATTTTTTCCTTAAGCAGCCTTTCTTCCAGATCATATGTCTGTTTCTTCATCTTTTCCCATTCAACATTCGATGTTGGACGTTC
>SDBS01007539.1_pt1 | contig 10551 bp, 14 predicted proteins | sample 2277091 | NCBI WGS metagenome assembly SDBS01 (sample SAMN10404972, study PRJNA504765) | marine sediment metagenome | isolation source: marine sediment core GS10_PC15, 163 cmbsf | place: Arctic Ocean: Southern Knipovich Ridge | collected 2010 | reverse complement strand
CCAGCCTCAGAGCCAGGAGATGCCTAGCATGTCTTTAGTTGCTGAGACGGTAAGGGAGTACACGCAGCGGCTGGCGTCCAATCAGCCCACCCCTGGTGGAGGCAGTGCGGCGGCGGTGGTGGGTGCGCTGGCGGTGGCATCGGCGGCGATGGCCGCTAACTTCACCGTGGGCAGGAAAAAGTTCGCGGATGTCCAGGCGGATGTCGACCGGATTCTGGCCCTCCTCGACGACCAGCAGCAGGCACTGCTGGACCTGGCCGATGCTGACGCCGACGCTTACAGCAAAGTCGGCGCGGCCTACGGTATGCCCAGGGATACTGATGCGGAGAAGGAGGCCCGCCAGCAGGCCATCCAGGAAGCGCTGATGGCCGCTGCCGAAGTACCAATGGGCGTCGTCGAGGCCTGTGCGGCGGTCATTGCCGTCTTGCCAGAGCTGGCTGACAAGTGCAATCCGAACCTGATTAGCGACGTGGGAGTGGGCGCTGAACTGGGTCTGGCCGCCCTGCGTGCCGCGCAGCTCAACGTCGAGGTCAACCTGGCCTTTATTAAGGATGAAGGCTACATTGCCGAGAAGCGCGCGCGACTGGCGCAGTTGATGACCGATTCCGCCGGCGCCGCCGACATAGCGATTAAGAAGGTGAAGGAAGCTATCCTGACGTAATAAGGAACAGGAGCCTATTTGTAGGAGCGGCATCCCTGCCGCGACTGACCACTACTGTAGGAGCGACATTCCTGTCGCGACCATAATCGGGCCAGGGATGGCCCTCCTACAGAACGGGAGCGCTATTTTGCTGTGGGAGGGGCACCCTTGCCCCGACCATTACATACAGTTGTCGCGTCCGCAGTCGGGGCAAGGGTGCCCCTCCTACGGCTATTCTACACGGGCGGGACCGGCAGGATCCCTGTCCTACCGAATGACTAAGGAGGAAGAGAAGTGAGTGCCAAGCTACTTGAAGGTGGACCAATTGCCGAGCAGATCAAGGCCGAAATCGTGGCCGAGATCAAGAAGATGGACCAGCCCCCGCAGTTGGTGGCGGCGATGGTCGGCGATAACGTCGGCGCGCGTATGTATGCCAAAATGCAGGCCAAGTCCTGCGACGAGGTGGGCATCGCCTATGAGCTGAAGGAATTCGACGATGACATCTCCGAAGCGGACTTGCTCGACGAGATTCAGAAGCTCAATGACGATGCTGGTGTCTCGGGCATCATCCTGCAGATGCCGGTGCCCGAGCATATCAACGCGCGCATCGTCCAGGCCGCAATCGCGCCGAAAAAGGACGTGGACGGCGTCAATCCGACCAACCTGGGCCGGGTCGTCATGGGCCACCCCGAGGCTGCGCCGTGTACCGCGCAGGCGGCGGTGCGACTGGTGGAGGAGACCGGTATTGACCTGTACGGCGCGGAAGTCGTTGTAGTCGGCCACAGCGAGATCGTGGGTAAACCGGTCGCGCTGCTGCTGCTGGACAAGTTCGCGACGACCGCCGTCTGCCACATCGGCACCAGCGACGCGGGGATGCTGGAGGAGCATACCACTCGCGCCGACATATTGATCGTTGCGACTGGCGTGCCCGGTTTAATCAAGGCCAATATGATCAAGCCGGGTGCAGCGGTGATTGACGTGGGCATCAATCGCGTCAAGGACCCCGAGACCGGTAAGCGCAAAACCGTTGGCGACGTGGCCTTTGACGAAGCGGTGGAGGTCGCCGGCATCATCACACCCGTGCCCGGCGGCGTCGGGCCGCTGACCACGGCGATGCTCCTGCACAGCACGCTGCTGGCGGCGAAGGGATAATCAAACTACAAAAGAAAGAGACGGCAGACAAACTATGAAGTTGACCCAGGCGTTTGCAGAACAAGACTTTGTGGTAACCGGTGAGGTGGGGCCGCCCAAGGGCGCGACCGTCGAGGAGATTATGGAGGGGGCCCGGATAATGGCGCCTTATGTGGCGGCGGTGAATATCACGGACAATCAGAGCGCGGTGATGCGGCTGGGCTCGCTGGCAGTCGCGCGGCTGCTCAAGGACGAGGGGATCGAGCCGGTCTACCAGATGACCTGCCGCGATCGCAACCGCATCATGCTGCAATCAGACCTGCTCTCCGCGGAGGTCCTGGACATTGACAACGTGCTTATCATCACCGGCGATCACATGGCTATGGGCGATCATCCCCAGGCCAAGCCGGTCTTCGACCTGGACTCCGTGCAGCTCTTGGCGGCGGCCAAGGGGCTTAATGAGGGCCATGATATGGTGGGCAACGAGCTGGAGACGCCGACCGATCTGTGCCTGGGTGCGGTAGTGACCCCGGCCAGTAGCCATCTGGACCTTCAGATTATGAAGCTGGAGAAGAAAATCGAGGCCGGCGCGGAGTTCATCCAGACTCAGGCCGTCTACGATCCGGCGACCTTCGAGCAGTTCATGAAGCGGGTTGAGGGCTTCGGGGTGCCGATAATGGCGGGTATTGTGCCGGTGAAGTCGGCGGGCATGGCCAAATATATGAACGCCAACGTCGCCGGCGTCCGGGTGCCCGACGAGATAATCAAGCGCATGGCCGACACCCCCAAGAAAGACCGTAAGAAGGTCGCTACCGAGATAACTGCCCAGTTTATGCGCGACGTCAAGGATATCTGCCCGGGTGCGCACATTATGCCGCAGGGCTGGGACGACATGATCCCGGAGGCGGTCAAGCAGGCTGGCCTGGCCGACTAACGCGGGCTGAATGGAGCCAGCCAGTTTTTGGCGGTACGAGGCGAAAATTAGGAAGCAAAAAAAATAAAAAAATTCCAAGTAGAAGGAAGGAGAACCAGACAGTCACGGCGAATACTTAGAGTAAGGAGGTGTTCTCATGACCAAGGATGTTGACGATCAGACAGAAGCTGAAGGGATTGGTGACGAAATGGGACCTGATGTGGAGGGGTGTGTGCTACGCCGGAAGGGGGGTGGATTCTGGGTAGTATTGACTGTGATTTTTGTGGTGCTCAGTGCGGTGCTGGCCTGGCTTTACACCGTCCAGCTAGATCAACTTGACCGGCTGCGAGCCGACGCTGACCGGGCAACCAGTCAAGCGGTCAGGCTGCAACAAAAGAATAGGCAGGTTTCGGCTGACCTTGCCGAACTGATGGAGAAGCTCAGAGAGGTTGTCAGAGCAGTAGACGAGCTCGAGGGGGTTGAAGAGTTGCAACCCTCCGCCGAGGAGGCTGCGGCTGAAGGCAAGGGTCCGGCCACCGAAGCTAAGCCGGCCAAGGCGGCGACTGAGGCTCCGGAGCCAGAACCGGCCAAAGAAGCCGCACCGGCTGAGAAGAAACCGACTGCACCCAGGCGGCCGCCCGGACCGCGAGTGGGCCCGATGTCACCAGGACCTCGGTGAGGGTACGGCGGAGCAGCGCAACCGGGAGCGGCGGAGGCATCCTATTTGTGGGAGGCAGATGCCGCCTAGCCGGGGCTGCGCACCCGAGGAGTTTGGTCCCAAGACTTAGCAGGTTATTATGCTCCCTGCGGCCGTGAGCACGGGTACTGAATTGCCATGGGAGGGATGCTGTGATGAGTATTCTTTGGGAACAGGTAACACAGGGCTTCGGCCCAGTGGTACGTGTTAGTAAACGTTCGATGGGGGCAATGGCCGAAGGCCTGCGCCGGCAGGCGGCAATGCAAAAGCTGGCTGGCCGCATTCGCGCGCTGAACCGTGAGCGCAGCCGGCTAGTCAGGACTATCGGCAAGAAGGTCTACTCCTTGCACACTCGCGGCAAGGTGGACAACCAAGACGTGCTCAGCGATTGCCTGCGCATTGACGAAACCGGGCAGGAGATTGAGGCCCTCCACGAGCGGATGGAAGGGCTGCGCCGCCAGGCCGCGGCCGGCGAGCAACTGGTGGTGGACATCGAGGACGAGACGCCTCTAGCCGAGGAGGTCGAAGAGGAGCCAGGTGTAGCTGAGTTGGCGGCAGAGCAGACGCCTGAGCCAGTTCGTGGGGATCTGGTAGGGGACGTCGAGAGTGAGGCGCCGGTGTTCGAGGAGGCAGAAGCGGGAGAAGGCGCAGCCGAGCGGCCCAAGGGGCAGGCCGACCTGGCGGACTGAGGCAGGCAGAGCCGAGCCAGCCGGTTTGTTGTTGAACCGTAGCCAGAACGGACGCACCTTGCGAGCACGGCGCCCGTAGGCGCTGTGCTCGCTTCTGTTGCCACGGGCGGGGGTTTGTGGTATATTTATAGCCCGTGTGGATGAAGCCGGTCGCGAGAGGCGGTTTGGCGCAGACGGGAGAGACAGGTCGAGCAGCGATGGCAAAGGTTGTGACTCTGCGGCGACAGCGGGATTTTGATCGGCTGTTCGACGAGGGGAAGAGGTACCACGATAGGCTGTTGGTAACCGTGGTCCGCCGGGGTGGGGATGACGAGCCGGTGCGGGCGGCGTTCATCGTCGGTCGGCGGGTGGAAAAGCGGGCGGTGGTGCGCAACCGGGTCAAGCGCCGGCTGCGGGAGGCGTGGCGCCAGGAGCTGGCTGACGTCAAAGACAGTGTTGACGTTGCTTTCATTGCTCAACCGGCGGCAGCGGAGGCAAGCTATCACGAACTGGCCGCGGCCACGCACAGGCATCTGGCCGAGGCCGGAGTGTTGGGCTGAGTGGTTGACAGCAAGCACGCAAGGTATTGCTAAGATGCGCGAGTGGGTACAGTGGGTGGTAACTGGTCTCATCAGACTCTATCAGCGGACAGTGTCCCGGTTGACACCCCGGGTGTGCCGCTACCAGCCCACCTGCTCGGAGTATACTGCCCAAGCCGTGCGGGCCCACGGCGTGCTCAAGGGCCTGTGGCTGGGCTTGCGACGGGTAATGCGCTGCCATCCGTTTGCCGCGGGCGGTTACGATCCGGTTCCCGAGCCGCGCCCCCGGATGGCGGACAGGATTTTCCCGGAATCTCCTAGCGTAGAGTTGAGTGATAAATGAGAACCGTTGGTAGTTACCCGGCAGTATTGTTCGTGGCCGTGGCGCTGGTACTGGGCATATTGTGCCTTTCGAGCCAGGCTTATGGTGAAGCTCTGCCCGGGCAGGAGGGCCTCCCCCCTGAGCTGGTCATTCCGGCCGTCCCGGACTTGGACGACCAGATTGACGCTCTTGAGGACCTGACTGACTACGCGGAGGAGAATGCCCCCGAGACCGGCTTCATTGCCAGCATCAAGAGCATGTTCTCAGGCAGCAAACAACCCCGCCTGATCAATGTGGACGATCTGGCGGCCAACGTCGAACAGCTTAAGGGCACAGCGGTTGCGGTTGAAGGCGTCTATGAAGTGCGGGGCGAAGACGGAGCCCTCTTCCGCAGCGAAGGCGCGACCTGTCACCTGGCACTGGCCGGCGGAACCCGGCCGGAAGGTTTCCCGAAGGAGGGGCCGGACGGGCTGCCGGCGCGCGTGGAGGGGACCATCGAGATCGGCGAGCAGGGCCTGCCCTTGATCCGCGTTCAGAAGCTTACCCCCGCGCTGGTGCTTGGCTTCATTCGGCTGGGTCGGGCCTACGAGCTTGACGAAGAGTACCAGGATGCCGTCGAAGCTTACAGCGCCGGCGCTAAAGCTGGCGCCGGTAGTCAGTATAAGTACGCCGCCTTCGCCCGCGTCCACGCCGCCGAACTGGCCGTCGAGGAGCTCCAAGACGAAAAGGCCGCAAAGCGGCTGTATGATGCAGCCTGGCAAGAATTTGCCTCCGGCCGAGCCGACGGGGCCGACTACTACACCTGGACGCGGCCCGCCGACGCCGAGACCTGGCACAGGCAGGCGGTGCGCGAGACGATCAGTGAGCCGCTCGACAACCTGAAGCGGGACGGCTTCTGGTATGGTCTGGTTGGTGCGTTCGTGAGGATTGCAGGGGGCAATGCGGCGTTTGGCCTCATTCTGCTTGCCGTGGTGACTCGCCTGGCCATCTACCCTCTGACCAAGAAACAGCTCGCCTCCATGCGGGCGATGCAGAGAATTCAGCCGCTGATAAAAGAGCTCCAGAAAAAGCACAAGGATAACAAGCAGAAATTCCAGGAGGAGTTCTGGAAGCTGTGTCAGGAGAACAATGTCAACCCCCTGGGCGGCTGCTTGCCGCTGCTCGTCCAGATGCCGATTCTGATCATGATCTACCGGGGCATCCGCGACTACGTGGTGCAGTTTGACCAGGCCTCGTTCTTATGGGTAGGCAACCTGGCGCGGGCGGACATGCCGCTGCTGATCGCCTACACCATCAGCATGATCGCCTTCCAGAAGATGACCCAGAAGACGAACCCGGCGGCGGCGATGGACCCCCAACAGGCCAGTCAGCAGCGCATGATGACCTATATGATGCCGCTAATGTTCTTCTTTCTATTCCAGTCGTTCCCGGCGGCGTTCATTCTGTACTGGCTCAGCACAAACCTGGTCTACTTCGCCGAGCAATACTGGTATCTGCGTTCCCACAGTGGGGATGAGGAAGAGGCGGCGGGCACCAAGAAGAAATCTGGTGGGTTCGCGGCGAGCGTGGCGAAACTTGTGACCGGGGCCAGCAAACAAGACGAGACACCTGGCAAGCTCCAGAGCTACGAGGAGACCAAGGCTTCCTCAGCGGGCAAGAAAGTGGGCAAAAAGGCAGAAAGCGAGAGCAAGCGACGCAAACAGCCGCGCTGAGCCTCAGTGAGCAGCGCGGGTCTGCTTTCTATTACAGGAGGATAGATACGCATGCGATCCGTAGAGATATCTGCTCCGAGCTTGGAAGATGCGCGCAAGGCGGCGGCCTTCCAACTCGGCATCAACGAGGACGAACTCGAAATCGAAGTGCTCCAAGCGCCCCGCAAGCTGCTGGGTCTAATCAGCTCAGGTCAGTGCCGGATCCGGGCCACCTATGATGAAGAGCGGGCGGCAGGTGCTGAGACGCCTACCGATATTGAAACGCCTTGTGAGGCCCCGGCTGGTGAGCAGGAACCAGAAGCCACCCGAGCCTTGGATGTCGAAGTTGCCGAGCCCGAAGCTATCTTGGAGCAGACCGAGCGCCCCCCTCCTCCAGCCCCGCTAACTGAGCAGCCCGCCGAACCCAAGCGCGCTGTCGCCGAGCGGGCCAGGCAGCTCACCGAAGATATCACCAAGCTTATGGGTACTGAGACCCAGGTTAGTATCACCGAGGTCGGTGACGAGCAGGTCGAGTTGAGCATCGCCGGTGACGAGAGCCTGGGCTTGCTCATCGGGCAGCATGGGAGGACGCTTGATGCGCTGCAGTTGATTGTTGCCATCGGCGCCAACAAGGGTATCCACGACGGCTGCCGCGTGATTCTCGATACTGCCGAGGGTTACCGCGCGCGCCACGAGGAGCAGTTGCGCCGCCGCGCCCACGAGGCCGCCCAGGAGGCCAAGCAGACCGGGCGCGAGGTAGTCATTTTCGACCTGGAAGGTTACGAGCGCCGCATAATGCACATGGCGCTGTACGATGACCCCGAGGTAACCACCTACTCTGAAGGGGAAGGGCGCCGGCGCCGCTTCGTGGTAGCACCAGTGACGGAGCAGTAGCGGCCGCAGTTGCCTGACATTCGAGGTTAACACGGTGAACAATCCCCGCAAACTGGTTGACCTGGCGCAGCTAGGCAGTATCATCGCCGACCTGCACCGTGCCGGCCAGCAAGTCGTCTTCACCAACGGCTGCTTTGACATCCTCCATCCCGGGCATATCCTCCACCTCCAGCAGGCCCGCCAGGAAGGGGATGTCCTGGTGGTCGCGCTCAACAGCGATGAGTCGGTGCGCCAGCTCAAGGGCCCGGGCCGGCCGGTCTTCAACGAGCAGGAGCGCGCCACGGTCCTGGCGGCGCTGGAGCCAGTGGATTATGTCATTGTCTTTGATACGCTGCGCGTCACCGCCATAATCGAGGCGATCCAGCCTGATATCTACGTTAAGGGCGGCGACTATACACGCGAGACGCTTGATCCCGAAGAGCGCGAGGCCCTGGAGCGCTGCGGGGCACAAATAGTGATCCTGCCGGAGATCGGCAGCTTCTCGACGACCGGTGTTATCGAGCGCATGCGCGACAATTGCGGCCCCGACAGCTAGTCTCGGCCCACGCCCGCGGGCTTGGGAATGAATGGGCAACAAGAAATGGCCCAGGCGGTGTGCCTGGGCCATTCTACGCTCACAGTAGGAGGGGCATCTTTGCCCCGATTCGTTAGCTCGCCTTCCGCCGATGCCTGCCCGGGTCGTGCGCGAGGTGCCACCGCTCGGCTCTTCAACGGCCAACTCTCTCCCGAGCAAAGCAACTGCCCTCGGTTGACTACGGCGTGGCTTTTTGGTAGGATTTACCCAGCATGGATAACGGCCACATGAACGGTCGAGTGCTGGTACTGAATCAGAACTACGAGCCGCTGAACATCTGCCGATGGCAGCGGGCGGTCACCCTTGTCTTCTTGAATAAGGCACTGGTGGTCGAAAACGATTCCAAGATGCTGCACTCGCCGACCGTGACGATGCCGATGCCTTCGGTGGTGCGGCTGGTGCGCTATATCAAGCGGCCCCTGCCCGAGGTCAAGCTTTCCCGCCAGAGCCTGATGGAGCGCGACAGCTACACCTGTCAGTACTGCGGGGAGAAGACCAAGTACCTGACGGTAGACCACGTCATCCCGCGTGAGCGTAGCGGGCGGCATGACTGGACGAACCTGGTAGCCTGCTGCATGAAGTGCAACAATCGCAAGGGTAACCGCACGCCCCAAGGGGCGGGAATGACCCTGATCCGCCAGCCTGAGCGGCCGCGCTTTATCCCCTTCCTCAGCTTCGCCACCATGCGCCAGGCGCTGTGCCACGAGGTCTGGCGCGATTACCTGGAGCCGTTCGCCCCGCACCTGGTGCCGGATTAAGCAACGCCAGCGCAACGACAGCCCAACAACGGCGAGTCAGAGCGGTTCGGTTTGGGGGCTAGGACGCTTTGACCAAGCGTGGGGTGTAGAGTTAGATTACTGTTCTCCTACTATCAAGGACATACTGACCCACCTGGAAAAGCACGAAAGCCTTTATTTCTGTTGTCCAGATTAGAACAAGTAGGCATTTATTGCTCGGCTTGTCTGAACCGAGAATATGGATGGCGCGGAATCTAAGGAGGTGCTGGCATGATCAAGCGGCTTATGTGGACGGTGCTTGTCGTAGTCGTAGGGCTGCTGCTCGCGGACCTCGTGGCGCTGAATGTGTACGTTGCGCGGATGCGGCGACAGCTATCTGCTCCATCACCGAGTAAGATGCCGTACACAGATTTTTTGGATCCTATAGGATCGTTCTACGCTGTTCCGGTGGACAGCCCACAATACTGGGAGTAGGCGGCCAAGCGTCAATCCTACGTCTCCGACCGCCCTGATCTGACTGGCATTGTGGAACCCGAGCGCGTCGCCTTCGTACACCAGCAAGTCGCGAACTACTTCGAGACGGGTGGTCTTGAAGTCAGCGACGCGCGCGACCTGCGGTACGCCAGTGGATATATCGGGAAGATGCTCAGGTTCTCGCTGTCGCGAGAAAAGCTGACGCAGTTCCTCGAGAACAGGCAACGTGTGGCAGAACCTGCAAAGCGGGTCCTCAGTGAGCTTTTCACGGACGGTGAGTTCGAGCTCGGGGAGTACGGGCGTTACACTGGTCTTCATTTCAATGCCGCTTGGCTTTTTGAGTATCCCTTTGTTCGCCTGACGTGGTGGCCTATCAATCTGGCCGATGCGGAGCAGATGGTAGCGTACGGGGATACGATTACGTGGAAAACGGGAATGTCGAATCCCGGGGCCCACTACTTCATCTTCGTGGACGAAAAAACCGGCCTCATCTACTTGATCGGGCCATGAGAGCACGCACCACGTCGCTCGGGCAGTCAACTGACCGTCGAGCAGCGCAGCGGCGGCAGCGCCTATCATACCACGTTGACTTACTCATGAAAATGTCAACCCCCTGGGCAGGAATTGGTTCTTAAGCGAACCAGTTCTTCGTATTGAGCCTGGGCCAGCTTGGCCATATCGTGATCGGCTTTGCGCTGCCTCAGGTAGGCGCGGCGACCGCCTTTAGAGGGCTGCCCCTGTTTGCTCCCGGTCTTGTGTTTGGGCTTACCCGCCGTGATTTCGATATGGCGGATCGTCAGAGCCAAAGCCGGCACTAACGCCTGGCGCGACAGTCTCGACCACCTAACCGCTGATTATCAAGCTACCCTAACCGTCATGGCCGCCCATATCCTCAACCCAACCCCTTGCTTTCTGTCAGAATGAGGAATTACTTACCCGTGCGCATAACTCTGAACCTTTGGCCGGGGGCGAGACAAAACACCGTCGCCAAGATGGAACGGTCTGATCAGCCAGGCCACCCACGCGCTGGCTTTCTTTTGTGTCCATTTGACTGAGGTGCGTTAAGCAAAGCACCGGAACTCGTAGCTATCGGCCGTGTGGCCACTTTCTTTGTGGGCAGCGTTTCGCAGATATTCTGACGGAGGGCTGGTTGACATGTAGTGGGGGATATAATAGACTTAGGTGGCCTCCCGGTTGGGAGGCTATTAGATTTCGGGAGGTATAGATCAGGTGGTCACAACCGCAGAACGTGATAAGCTGGAGCGGGAAGA
>SDBS01007538.1_pt1 | contig 10553 bp, 6 predicted proteins | sample 2277091 | NCBI WGS metagenome assembly SDBS01 (sample SAMN10404972, study PRJNA504765) | marine sediment metagenome | isolation source: marine sediment core GS10_PC15, 163 cmbsf | place: Arctic Ocean: Southern Knipovich Ridge | collected 2010 | reverse complement strand
GTTTGAATTGGGTTTGTTTTTTTGCCCCGCCAGCGGGATAAAATATTCATAATTCATTGTATTATATGATTTTACGTTCATTTGACTTTTTTGGAGATTGGGTTTGTTTTGCATAAAACTCTTATAAATTCGTACGTAAGAATTCGTAGAATTTATATAGCACAAACTCGAAATCCGAATATCGAAATCCTCCGCAGGACACCTTACGGTGGAAACAATATCAAAATATAAATGACTCAAATTCAAAACTCCTAATCCAGGGAAAAAAAACAGCCCCTCTATAATTAGACGTACCTGCGCGTTTGATACGAAAAAAGTCCTCGAATATCGATTCGGAATTCTCGTAACTCGATGCCGGCAAGACAATTAAAAAATTTATGAAAAATATAATTTTTGTGTTTAGGTATCAGTGCTTTTGGTTGATTTTTCACTGAATTCTTGCCTATCTTAACGGATAATAAGACACAAGACTCAAGACCAAAGACTCAAGACCCCCGGCAGACAAGCAAGTAAGCACACACCGGGGGCAAGCTTTGGATAAACTCCAGGCCAAAAAAGCACTTTTTTTGGTAATTCTGAGTGTACCGGCGCACCGGTATATATTTTACGGGGCTAAGATCCATTAAGTTGATTTCAGCTTTTCATTTAGAGGATCATAGAAAGTGGCATAATCATAAATCTGTAATCTACCCAAATCATCTACAAGATCAATGGCTTCCTGAAGAACATTAATATCTATTTGTTCTTCTTTAAGTATTCCACTTAATAACTCTTTCAATTCATTTCTAAAGCGTTTCACATATGTTTTCAAATCCTCATTGATTAGGATCATACGAATACATTTTAGAGCCATCAATTTATCTTCTACAGCAAATTTACATAAAGCAATTATTGAATGATCTATATCACCTCTTCTGTCGAGTTGGCCATTTGTTATTTTAAGAGTTCTGCTGATTAGCTGCAAATTATCTCTGGTTTCAAATGGTGAATCAATAATCCAACTCGTTAATCCTTTTGCTTCTTTTAAGTGCTTTTTAGGATTACTTGAGATAGCTTCTAATCTTTTCTTCCAATATTCTTTAAGTCTTGCAATAGTCTCCCCATTATTTCCTTCGTCAGATTTTTCACTTAGACTTTTGAATCCTGTTGTAAAGAATCGTGAGGTGTGACCTAATATAGAATCTGATGCATTAGCAAGAAATTCATCGTAAACCTGTCCAAGCCCATTTTCTAACCAACCATTAAAGTAAGCTATCACCAGATGGTCGCTAAGCTTTTTTTCGGGATCTTCTTCTGATTCGGCTTCATTGACTTTTTTGAGTTTGTTTATAGCTTTCGAATAAAATCCTTGATCTGCTAAAAACACAAATAAATCTCTTGAAGGTCTGCCCCATCTTAGGTATGTGTTCCAAACAATATCCCACATTTCATTAGACAGAATTATGGCGATGTTTTCCTCTACCCAATCTCTATCAAACCAATAAATGCGAGACAAATCCGTCCCGAAAGTACAGCAAGTCCACGGCGTTTTGATTTCATTCAATGCTTTTTCAAATGCATTTCTGATTTTATCTTTGAAACTGCTTTGCCATTGCTGCTCAAAATTTCCCTTACAAACTATACCAAGGCTAACACAAAGCTCCAATGCTTCACCTGTAACAGAATTACAACGAAGTTGTACCGGATCTTTATCATAACTAGTATCTTTCTCTTCCTTGAGTTCCAACAAAGGACGTAATATGTCGTAGATCGCTTCAAGCCTCTCGAATGTGTACTCTATTTTGTTACTGCCTGTAAAACATTCCCTTAGACTATCAACTAGTGGATGAAAAGCACGTTGTATTTCGCCATTGGGTGCGTATTTATCAACAGTTGCCTTTGCTGTCTCAAGGTATTTATCCCAGTTAAATCCATCGACTTTACTCTCTCGAATAGCGTCCCAAATACCATTGAAATATTTTGACAAGAAATCTTCATCAAGGTTTATAACCTTCTCGATATTCACATTTAGATAATCAATAATCTTATCTTTAACTAACTTCTGGAATTCAAAGGCAAGTCCATCTTTTGCACTGTCTAGCTTCCGTTCTTTCCCTGTATCCTTATAATTCTCAGGATCGGATACAAAACTTAAAACCTCATCGATGCTCATTTGCAGCATCTCATCTTTTGTCTTTGGAGCATTCTCTGATGGATCGAAGCTTCTGAGCTCACCGGCCCTCCACGGCCGAATATCCTGCTCAGACCATTTTGATTTCTCACTTACCTCTTCATAAAATTCAGGAAAAACTTCTCTGACGTCATAAAGCTTCCGGGCTCTCAATCCGTTTTCGAATTTCTCAATATCTGCATTTGTACATGCTCTACCGTGAGTTTCAATAAACCATTTGTTATGCTTTTCCTTGTCCTCGACATGTATTCCTTTAATCCACTCAATATACATATTTTTTGTATCTTCAGTAAGACTTGCAAATTTATATTTCAAGAGTTTTACATATTCAAATTCCATATATGTATTGTCAAAGTTGTCACGACTTGCGATTATTTCATTTATTCTTTCTTTATATGCCTGGTCGTCGACAAAACGCAATAAATACATTTCTATACGCTTGAAGAATCCTTCTTTGCTAGATCTAATTGTATTAAATAATTGATCCAGATTTTCTGGTGCTTTCTGAATCGCTATTTTGCCAGCTTCACAGATACCTCCGATAAGCACAGCTAAATTCTCTCTTTCAAAACGTTCGATCGCATCTAAATCCCTTGCTATAAAGTAAAGAAAATTCTGGGCTTGCGTAGCTTCTTCCTTGTTGACAGATTCAAAGTAATCTGACAATAAACTTATTAAAACCTGAGTCGCCCTTACAGAATACCTGCTACATATTTCCTTACAATATGTTTGCATGATTTCTTCATAATAGTAATTTTCAAAATGCGAGGTTGCTTTTTCAAAATAACTACCTTTCTTTTCAGAAACTTTAAGCTCCATAAGAACTTTTGTCATCCCAAAGGCTTTATCTGGATTTATATCAAACATCTTGATCATTAAACTAACAGCACTACGACCAGCGTAAAACCATGCCATCGCAGGTGGAGACCTAAAGAACTCCCAGAAAATCCAGTCCCCTTTCTCAATATAATCATTTGTCATGTTCTTGATTGCTTCCAGAAATTTCCCTTGTGTCCACTCATCCTTAGTCTTGATTGAACCAGTTATTTTTAAAACTTCTTCAGGAACTTCCTTGGCACTCTCTGCCAGATATATTGCCTTTAACCTCGGTACAGGTTTATTGGAAGCTTCAGCGCCTTTTAGAACTTCAAATTCGCCAGCTTCTGAAAGTAATGGGAACCACCCGGATGTAGGTCGAGGTCCAAGTTCATTCTCTTCATAGAAATAAAATTCAAGTGCCTCATCTTCCTTAATAATACTAAGAAGTTCTTTTAATTCCACTTGGTTCGGTTCTGCTATAACCTTAAGATGGTCTAGTTTTCTTGCATTTTCGTAGAAGCTCTTCATTCTAACGACTTTCTGTAATACTTTCTGGCTTCTCATAGTCTGAAACACCAGAAGGAGGACCTTGTTGTTTTGTTTTACCTGTGATGTCCATCATCCACATAAAAAGATGTTTATCAACCTTTTCCTTAAACTGTTGTTCGTTCGCAAACTCTACGAAATGTGAGTCCTTTTTTCTCTGTTCCTTATATTCTAACAAAGATGTTAATGCTGGGCCTTTATCTCGGATTCTCTGGAGGGGCACATCCTTGAAAAATAATACAGCTTCTATCATGTTGCCACATTTTTTGAGCTCTACAGCTGTCTTATACTCACCGTCAGTTACTGAAACACTACCTTCTGGGCTATCTGCTTCCGGTGAGCTACCCAAATCATCGTAAAAAATTGTGATGCAGTAGTCACATTCTTTTAACTTTTTATTAATCCTTCCTTGTGCTTGCTCTGCACCACCAGTCATTTGACCAGACATTACCGGAAGGAAAATTAAATTAGCTATACTTGCCCTCGTTTCGTTAAATTCCCATAAAATTTCTTTGAAATAGTCACGCTCATTTCTCAATCCATTTGGTGAAGCTAAGAACACATTTATTCCAGTTAATGGCACTGTCATTTTGATTCCAGTTTATAATTAAATTCTTAAATTAATAGTATTTATCAATAACAATTATAATTCCCGCCAAACATTTTCCTATCTCGTGAATCGTATCTCGTGTTGATTCCGCTCACGGGTGTCTCACGCCTTTAGGGACGTAAAATAACACAAAGGAATTGGAAAGTCCAGGGAAATCGATTTATTATTGATTATTTCTCCGTGAAATTTGCGTAATCCGCGATAGATTAGGGGACAGGTATTATGTACGTTGTGTGGTGATGTTGGGTATGTGATGACGTATGGCGCTTTCGGGACGGACCCCCCAACGCCCTTCGGGGTTAGGGGGCTAAACAATCAAATTGGAGCGAAATCTTGACTGTCGTCAGACAAGTATCGTACCATATTCATGAAAGTCTGGCGAGTGTCAAGTAACATTTTTTCTTTTTCTTAGCGCGGTTTCTCCGTATCGTGCAGATAGGGGAAGCGCTCCCAGCACCACCGCCAATCCTCGTTTATATCCGCGGCCGGCTGGAGGGTGGATATGGGTAAGTCTCCGATAAAGATCTTCCAGGTTTCGGTATGGACCCACTTATGTTTCTCCGCGTGGCCGTCGGCGAAGCCGAAAGTGGCCGACTTGCTGTGGAAAGTACCCAGGGCATCTACCCATCGATTGTCTATCCATGGAGCGAAACTCCAGCCGCCGTGATCATAGTTGAAGTTTGGGTTTTGGAATTCGCTTTCGACAAAGACATACTTCATACTGGCGTGGGTGATCTCCTGGAGCATCTTTGGAAAGTACTTGTAGCGTGCCTCCGTCCAGGAATGAAATCCTTTCCTGGCAGCCGAGAGGACATCGGGGATGATGTAGCTGCGATACATTCGCTGGTGCTCCGGGGCCCCCGTCTGATAGCGGTTGTCGCCGGGGCAGTGGTACATCTTATGGTCTTTTATGTAGGGGTAGAGGGCCCCTCTTTTGATGCCACGAATGCGATCCTCAAGCAGTGGAGTGCCGCTAATGTACGCTCCGGATGCGTCTATGGGTGGCAGGGCCCACATAGGACTATCCAGATTGTTCCGGTCTACATGGCCCCGGACGATTCGGCTGTCGTTGTCGTCGGCGTACATCGTATAGGCCAGTACCAGGGACCTCTGGTTGGCCAGGCAATTCGAACCACGCGCCAATTCCCTGGCGGCCCTGAGGGCGGGCATCAGAATGGCCATTAGTACGGCGATCACTGCGATAACGACCAGCAGCTCTATAAGCGTAAAGGCCCGTTTCTTGAAAATGTTTAATCTCCTTTTAGTGTCAGGTGCTTTAATTATACACCCGTTTAATTATACCTAATTATTTGCATAAATGAAAACAATATACAGGTCATCCATAGCCCGATGTTCTATAATTTCTCTAATTATTATCATAATAACCGGGATTTCCCATAAACAAATGTATATGCTTGTTCCGTTTATTTTTCATATCTCATGTCCTTCGGCTGCGCTCCCCCCTTCGCTAAAGCTACGGAGGGCAGGCAGGGCAGGCTCTATTCGCTCAGTGCCCGCCATAGGCGGATCTCCGCTATCGCTTCGATTTGCGTTTTGCTCCATTTTTAGATCTTGTTTGATGGCGTTGAAAAAGTATGAATAGCTCGAAAGATTTTCCTTGACGAGAGAGCTGCTCATCTGGTATAAATAAGATGGAATCTATCCATATCAATTAACAGTTGATGTTGGATTTTTGAAGATAAAGGAGGTAGTGGCAAGTCACGGGAAATCCCTGAAGGATTGTTAGTTGTTTGAGAACAAAGAGTATTTTGGTGTGTGGCCAAAGCATTGTTATATTAAACATTTTTAAGGAGGACTATTATGTCTAAGAAATTGCTTTGTTTGGTTTCTTTGGTTTTGGTGGTGGGTCTGGCCAACAATGCCAGCAGCCAACCGACCGGCGAGATACTTATCGAGTGGTGGCTGACTACAGGTAGTGGTAATGCAGTGACCGACCTCACCGGCCTTGCCGACTTTCCGGACAACCCGACCGGAAGCTGGACTCTGAATATTCTCGAGTTGCCGAGGACAAAGCCGACGGAACTCTCGGCACTCGCTGACGACTATGGTGCCAGGCTTCAAGGTAGCATCTGGCCGCCGGCCAGTGGTGATTATACTTTCTGGATTACGGGTGATAACGGCAGCGAATTTTGGCTGAGCACGGATGCTGACCCTGCCAACGTGGTTATGATGTGCGAGGTTCCCGGCACCGAGTGGACTGACGCACGCGAATGGGCCAAATTCCCCAATGACCAGACATCCTCTGCAGTTAGTCTCAAAGGCGGTCGAGCGTACTACTTCGATGTTCTGATGAAGGAAGGCGGCGGCGGCGACGGCGTGGCTGTTGGATGGGGCGGCCCCACCATTGGAGCCGGTCCGGTGGTCATCGAGGGAGAGTATTTATCGCTTCCGGGCGAACCGATCTATTCCAATGCCTTTAGCCCGAAACCAGATGATGAGGCAACAGATGTGTCGCGGGAGGTGACACTTAGCTGGACGCCTGGAGAATTTGCAGCCCCAACAAACGGGCACAAAGTCTATTTTGGTGAGAGCTTCGACGACGTCAACGATGCCACCGGCGGTGTCGCTCAAGATGCCAACAGCTATACTCGGCCCCAACGCCTTGATTTCGGCACGACTTACTACTGGCGGGTCGATGAAGTCAATGCTCCACCCACCAGCCATATAGAGTTCAAAGGCAGAATCTGGCAGTTTACGACTGAGCCCATTGCATATGCCATCGAGAATATAACCGCCACAGCTTCCAGCACGCACCAGGCAGATACGACACCTGAAAATACCATCAACAGCTTGGGACTGGATGTTAATGACCTGCACTCAACGGAACCGGCGGATATGTGGCTTAGCGGCAGTGGTGAACCGGGGTCAGTCTGGATCGAATATGAGTTCGACAAGGTTTACAAACTGCACGAGATGTGGGTATGGAACTCTAATGGAATGATGGAGTTTGTTCTCGGTTTTGGGCTCAAGGACGTTACGATCGAGTATTCGACCAACGGCACCGACTATACGACATTGGGAACTACTCATGAGTTTGTCCGGGCGCCTGGCGCGGACGGTTATGAACACAATACCACGGTTGATTTTGGAGGTGCAGCAGCAAAGTACGTCAGGCTTACAGCTAACAGCAACTGGGGAGGTTTCATGCCCCAATATGGTCTTAGCGAGGTTCGCTTCTTCTACATACCCGTCTTTGCAAGAGAACCCAGCCCGGATTCGGGGGCGACAGATGTGGACGTAGATGTAACCCTCGGCTTCAGAGCGGGAAGAGAAGCAGTCACGCACAACGTGTGCTTGAGCACCGACGAGCAGGCTGTGATTGATGGTAATGCGCCTGTTACCACCGTGACCGAGACCAGTTATGGTCCCTTGTCCCTTGATTTAGGCACGACTTACTACTGGAAGATTAATGAGGTTAATGAGGCCGAGACCACCACAACATGGCAAGGCGACATCTGGAACTTTACGACATATGATTACTTTGTTGTGGACGATTTCGAGGACTATAACGACTATCCGCCCAACGAGATATGGTCCATGTGGATAGACGGATACGGCGTCCCGGCAAACGGCGCCACAGTAGGTTATCCTGATCCGGATTGGAACCAGGGAGAGCATTATGTTGAGACTGCGATTGTTCACGGCGGTTCTCAGGCGATGCCGTTCTTTTACAGCAACACCGGCGGCGCAACATATTCAGAGGGCGAACGCACCTTTGCTGTTCCGCAGGATTGGACCAAAGCCGGCGTTCAGACATTAGCGCTGCACTTCAACGGCAGTCCGGGTAACACCGGGCAGTTGTATGTGAAGATCAACGGCACCAAGGTTCCGTACGATGGCCAGGCCAGTAACTTAGCGCTAGCAGGGTGGCAAGCATGGAATATTGAGCTGGCATCGTTCGGCATGGACCTGCAGAGTGTCACGACGCTGGGTATCGGGATTGACGGCAATGGTGCCAGTGGTACATTGTACTTTGACGATATCAGTATGTATCCTTACAGCCGTCAGTTTGTCACACCGGTCGAGCCCAACAACGCTGGTCTGATAGGGCACTGGAAGCTTGATGAAGGCTCCGGCACAATCGCTCAAGACAGCTCCGGCCTTGGCAATGATGGCACACTCGGTGGCAACCCGCAGTGGGTAGCCGGGACCAAAGGCGGCGCGCTGGATTTGGATGGGATTGATGATTATGTCGCAATTGACGGTATAGCTGATGACATTACAACCAACACTTTTACGGTCAGTGCATGGATCAGAACCACACAGACGGGTGACGGCGACGTGATTGGAGCTAACCATAGTGGAGGCGATCACGATTTCGTTTTTGGTGTTGACCAGGGCAATTTGCTGGTTGAAGCTGATAGCGTTAACCTGTATCCCCCCGCTATCAACGACGACCAGTGGCATTTCATAGTGTACGTCAGAGACGGGTCCACCGCATACGCATACGTCGATGGAGCTCTGCGAGGCACGGAGACAGCCACGGGCAATCCGGCCGGGGAGGACCGGTGGTCGATAGGCCAGGAATGGGATAGTAGCGATAGTAGTGACCCGAGCGACGAATACGAAGGCATGGTGGACGATGTCCGCTTCTACAACTATGCTCTGTCGCTTGGTGAGGTTGCGTGGCTTGCCGGCCGGACGGAGCCGTTTGACAAGCCGTTTTGACATAGATGAATACGGTGTGGTCTATGCCGAGCTAACGGATTCACAGCTTGATGAGCAGCTTTGGCCGCAGCCGTAACAATATTGATACGAGGCTAATTAGATTCCCGCCCCGCACTACGGTGCGGGGCGGGAATGAGATAGCGATTCTGCGCCACTTGTACCTGCCTGTACCTCCGTGCTTTCTTGCCTGCACCTGTCTGTCCTGGGGACTCCGCCGTAAGGCGTCCCCAAGCGGACAAGCGGACTTTTGGAGGACATCTTGCGATGGAAACAAATTCAAATGAGCGAAATACAAAATTCAAAACCAGGCACTAACAGATTAACACTGACTGACACGGACTTTTTAGGACACGGACTTTTTTATCGTGCGACAAAAGTGCTGACGTGTTTCGCAAAGAGATATATATGCGCTTGTTAGTTTACAATTTGCTCCGTGTTTTGATGTGGCAGGCTTCAGAGACCCATTCTCGGCCGTTACATCGTCTGAGTTTTGCAGGTACGTTGCAGCGTGTCAATGTAGTGCTTCCTTATCTTTGGCAGTTTTCGGGAATCCAAAAGGCCGTGATACTTTATCAGTACCTACTAAGCTGGATTGCTCGTGACAAGTTAGCTTCTCGTGCCAATCGAATCGAACCGAGAGGCGTTAAACGAAGGCCCAAAGAATATGCTCTGCTGAACAAACCCAGATCGGAGATGAGGGAGGCTCTCTTACAATGAGAATTGCTTATCTTCATGCCATTCGTGACTGTCCCGAATTTTCTGAGCTTTGCCGCAGTGTCGAAGGGGCAGCCGAAGGGATCTGCCTTCAACCTCCAGCCGAAATATCAAGCCATACCTCGCACTGCAAGGTATAATATATTATGCTGTCATCCGTCCTGGAGTTTACCCCGGTGCAGGCTTCTCTGTTTCTCTGTCGGGGGTCTTGTCGTCCACGCTTCACCAATCACAAATTACCATTCATCAATTATCAATTTAAAAGGGGCCTATACCGATTGATTCGGCATAGGCCCGGAATTGCCTGTACTTGCGTAACCGCACCTGTGCCTGCGTTACTCCCGTTCCACCGCAAGGTGTCCTGCGGATTGCTTTCGCACCTGTGCCTGTGTTACCGATAGGTCAGGCAAGAAAGCACGGGGGTGCAGGCAGGTACAAGTGGCGCAGAATCGCTATGTCATTCCCGCCCCGCACCGTAGTGCGGGGCGGGAATCCAATTAGCCTTGTATCAACGTTGTTACGGCTGCGGCCAGAGCTGCTCATCAAGCTGTGAATCCGTTACTTAGGCATAGACCACACCGTATTCATTCATGTCAAAACGGCTTGTCAAACGGCTCAGTCCGGCCGGCAAGCCAGGCAGCCTCACCATACGACAGAGAACGCTCATAGATGCGGACGTCATCTATGGTGCCTTCGAAATAGGCGTTGCTATCACGGATGTCGGCTCCCACGGCCACCTCGATTAAGGCATCGAGAGGTGCTACGAACGTGCTGCTGCCGGAAGCCTGGAGGCTTCCATCGATATAGATGTAGCCTCTCTCACCCTGGCGTACGGCCATGACATAATGCCAGTTGCCGTCGTTTACTACGGCTCCTGTCGTCGGCATGTTGAATTGATAGCCTCCAGCATAAACCATGAAATTCAGCACACCGCTTCCATTGACCCTGAGCCGATATTGACCGTTGTATCCGCCATTCCTCTGCTGGATAACCACGCCGTTGGCA
>SDBS01007537.1_pt1 | contig 10553 bp, 10 predicted proteins | sample 2277091 | NCBI WGS metagenome assembly SDBS01 (sample SAMN10404972, study PRJNA504765) | marine sediment metagenome | isolation source: marine sediment core GS10_PC15, 163 cmbsf | place: Arctic Ocean: Southern Knipovich Ridge | collected 2010 | reverse complement strand
ACAAGGCGTATCTATTCAGCATCCAAAAGCAGAAGTTTTCTTAGTAAGAGATATAAAAAATATTTTTAAATATTTTGAAAAATTAGGAATAGAAACACCAGATCCTAAAAATTTTTATTATAGAGTAATAAATAAGGAAAATTAAAAAAAAAATGAAGATTGGAAAAAGCCGTATTGCTGTTCTAATAGGGAAAGAAGGAGAAATAAAAAGGGAGATTGAAAAGAAATTAGGTGTAACAATCAATTTGGATAGCAAAACAGGAGGTTGTGAGATAATACCTAAAATAAATGATCCAAATTATTTTCCACTAAATGATTTCACAGCACGAAAAATAGTTAAAGCGATTAATAGAGGTTTTAATCCAACTAAGGCTATGAAATTATTAGAAGAAAATTATGAACTTGAGATAATAGATTTATTAACAGTTATAGGAAAATCTGATAAAAAAATAAAGCGTATGAAAGGACGTATAATTGGGAGAAATGGAGAAATGCGTAAAGCTATTGAAAGGTTTGCTGAAAGCTTCATCTCGGTTTATGGAAAAACAATTTCTATTATTAGTGAATATGATAATTTACTAATTGCTAGAAAAGCAGTTGCAATGCTAATCAGTGGAACACCTCATCATGCAGTTTTAAGATTTTTAGAAAACAAATATAATGAAAAGAAGAAGGAACAATTTCGGCAGATCTACAAGCCAGAGTTTTAATTTTTATTCTAAAAATGTATTTTTATAAATTTTTGAAGCAGAATTAATTAAATCTTTACCATATATAACTTCTTTTAATTCATTCAATAAGTATTTTTGATCTTTAATACTTTCTATTGAGTATAATTCTTTAAATTCTTCATCTTTATAATTCCTAAGGTGAATTTCAAAACTTTTAATTGAATAAGAACATTTTTCATACGATTTAAAAATAATTATAATTCGTGGATAAAAACTCTTTTCTCTTAAAAAAATGGCCCACCCATCGATATAGAATTCTATTTTAATATCAAACAAATTCTTCCATACTTGAATTTTTTTTTTAAAATCATCAATCTCTGTTTGAATTTGTATTTCCATATAATTAACTGTCCTTAAATATATTAAAAGACAACGAAAAGATAATTTTTGTAGCACAAATTCTAAAATATATACAAAATCTTAGTAGTTTTAATATTTTAAGGAAACAATTATAATCTCATATAAAAAGAGATTTTAAAATAGCTTAATCAAAAGCAATTTCACCAATGTTGAAAATTTCATCTGATAAACTTAGTTTTGAATTTTTAGGTTTAATATTATATAAAGAGTTATTTAAAGAGAATCCATTGCCATATATTTGAGGTGATTTAATACCGGTTATTAAAAGCATAACTCTTATGAGCCCTTCAAACTCATCTGAGACTCTAGCACCCCATATCACCATAGAATCATTCATATCCATTTTTTCAGATATTTTTCTAGCCACTGAATTTGCTTCTTTTAATGTCATATCATTTCCCCCACAAATGTGAATTAATGCCCCTTTTGCCCCATCTATACTTACATCCAATAAAGGAGTATTAAGAGCATCATTTATAGCATCCTCAACTCGATTTTCTTTTCCATTAGATTCTCCAACACCAACAATAGAGACACCACCAGTGCTTAATATAGTTCTAACATCTGCAAAATCTAAATTAATTAATGAGGGTAATGAAATTGTTTCTGTGATCCCCTTAACCATGGTAGCAAGAACTTCGTCTGCTACACTAAAAGCTTCTATAATAGGTAAATCAGGAGCAATTTGTAACAATCGATTGTTATCAATAACTACTAACGTGTCTACGTAGCGTTTCAATTGGTTTAAACCTACCTTAGCTTTATCAATTCGCCCGATTTCAGTATTAAAGGGTAATGTAACTACCCCAACAACAATCGCACCTTCGAGTTTTGCAATTTCTGATACAATAGGAGCACTTCCTGTACCAGTTCCGCCCCCTTCCCCACATGTAATAAAAACTAAATTCGATTCTCTTAAAACTTTAGTTAAATCTTCTCGAGATTCTTCGGCTGCTGCTCTACCTATCTCCGGATTTCCTCCCGCTCCAAGTCCTTTGGTTAAATTTTTCCCAATTAAGATTTTGATATGAGATTCAATACTATCTAGATGCTGACAGTCAGTATTTACAGCTATGCATGTAGCACCTTTTATTCCTATTTTCATTAACCTATTAATGGTGTTATTTCCAGCACCACCACAACCTACTATTTTAATATTAGCATATCCAAAGTTTTCAATTTGAGGTCTAGTTATTTCTCTCTTGCTGGCATTTTTAATAAAAGATTCCATTTTTACCAAAATTTAATTTATTTTTACAGAAATAATTAATCTAAAAAAATTAGAATTATTGTAATATCTTCATAATACTGATGATATTTCCATACTTTCTTTAAATAATTGAATTTATTGAAATATCTTTATCAACACTAGGGTTGAATATTTGTTTAATATTATCATCTTTGATAAGAAGTATTTTTGGCAAAGAATATGGAAAACGATTAGAAAATGTTAAACAATATGCTCCTGTATTAGTTACCAAAACTATATCACCCTCTCTTAAATTTTGAGTAAAAAAATAATTTTTTGCTAATATATCTTGATCTGTAGGAACAATTCCGGCAAAATTTGTTTTATATTTATGTGGTTCATTAATCTGGGAGCCATTGTAAAACCTTAAAGAACATCGAGCAAATTTAGGGCAAATGTGATTTCCAATATTTAAAAATATCCACCTATTTTCATTAACTTTTACTACCTTTGTTATAAATAAACCCGCGTCTCCAATAAAATATCTTCCTGGTTCAAAGTAAATTTTCTTATAACTAATACCAGACTCATCTATAACTGATTTTATCTCTCTTGCATTTTCTCTTAATCGATCTTGAGGCATAACAACGGCTTCTGGAAAGCCACCACCAAGATTTATGTTTTCTATATCTATACCATATTTGGACAAAAGATTTAAATTATATAGTATAGAATTAAGATTTTTTTTAAATTGTTCGATATTATTCATTTGAGTACTATAATGGGATAAAACTGAAGTTATATTGATGTTATGAAGTGTATTTTTTAATTTTTTTAGCATATTTAATTTATTTTTTTCTAATATAATACCTAGGTTGCTGGCATATTTCTGAGAATTTACTCTAATGCAAATATCTTGAACCTGATTGTATTTTTGGGCAATTAAATTAATTTTTTTTAAGTCATTTAAATTATATAATACAATTTCTTTTAATCCATTCTTAACACTTAAATCTATTAACTCATCTGGTAAATAGGGGCCACCAATTATTATTTTATTAGGAGGAAAGCCATGTTTTAATGCTAATTTTAGTTCTAATGATCCTACAATTCCGGCTCCAATCCCCTCAGAACTTACAATTTTGCAAACATCCGGGAGAAAATTAGCTTTTAATGAATAAAAACATTGGAAATTTTTAAATTCAGAGGTAAAAATCTCAATAAAGGTCTTTATATTTTCTCTAATTCTATTTTCTAACAATATAAGTAATGGAGTTTTAAATTTCCTAGTAATTTCATTAATAGGTACAGAATCAACGAAAATCTTACCATTTTCTTTTTTTAAAAAGGGATTTCCGGAAATAATTTTCATAGATTTATCAGTTTTGTTTATTAATTAAATTTTGATAGGTAAAATGTGTTTTTCTAGAGACATGATCCCAAGTATATTTTTGAAATACTTTTAATTGCCCCGCTAAGCCCATTTTTTTTCTTAATTTCTTATTTTTTAACAATAGAATAACTTTTTGAGCAATATCTTTAGGATTATCAAAATCAACTAACAATCCATCAACATTTTCTTCTATTACTTCAGGAGTTGCTCCAATTCTAGCCCCTATAACTGGTTTTCCTGCCGCCCATGCCTCTAAGAATGAAATCCCAAAAGCGTCACTACGACTAGGCATCAAATATATATCTGCTTCTTTAAAAGCTGTTAATTTTTTTTTATCATAATAGCCAGTTAAATTATCTGGAGTGAAATTGATTATTTTTACACCTTTTAGTTTTTTAACTTTTGAGAATTCATAATTAAAAGCTTTAGTTGATGGTCCGATAAAGACAAAATAGACTTTTTTAATATTTTTTAGAATATAAGGAATAGATTTTAAAATAGAGATGGCTCCTTTTTCATAATTTTTATTTCCACAAAAAAGCACTAATTTATTATTAGTATCATTTTTATTAAAAAAATTCTGTTTAAAGAAAAAATTTTTAAATGAAACTTTATGTACTCCTTCAAATCTCTTATAATCTACACCCATCGGAATAACTTTGATTTTTTCTCTACGTATTTTAAATTTTTTAATCAAAATCTTTTTTTCTATACTTGTACAAGCTATTATAATATCGAATTTTTTTAACACTTCAACCATTTTTTGATCATTATATCGAGGATTCGAAGAGTGAAAAAAAGGGGTGCAAATTTTTGGGATATTAAGATGATTTCCAATAATTAAACTGATTAATAGATTAAAGTAAGGAAAAAAAGTAGTATGGATTAAATCATAATCTAGTCCTTGTTTCTGCAAGAAATATTCTATTAAATCTCCCAAATAAGGTCCATTTGTTATTAATTTTTCAACGCAATCATCTGATAAATTTAAATAATTAAACGATGGAATTGTTTTTAATTTATTTAGAATCTCAACATCAGAGATATTATAATTTACAGAGAATCTGTTTATCTTTAAATTGTTCACTTTATCAAAAAATCTTAAGTTTTTTTCAATCATCCTCCCACTGGAATCTCTCAAAGCTTTAAAGTCTATAGCGTTTGAGGTATAAATATCAATATTATAATTAAATTTTAAAGTTAAAATTTCTGCCATCCTTTGAAAATAGAATTCGGCACCAGAAATTGAAGGAAAATACCTTGTTGGAAGATATAAAATATGATTCAATTGTATGATGATCCTTTTTATATATGGATAATAATAATTCAACAAATGTCAAAAGATTTATTGTTGAAGGTTTTTCAGAAGGTAAAAGAAAAACTAATAATTGATGAAGAATTTTTAACTTTCTTAGAAACATTTTTCCCCAATAAATCTGCAAGTGTGATTGAGGTTTTAAAGAGGGGAATTACCAAATATAGATATCACCCTTCAAATAGAATCGTTTGGGTTGTTAAAGGAGAACATCAAGAATATATGATTTATCCTAAATCATATTGCTCATGTCAAGATTTCTATAAAAACGTTGTGATCAAAAGAAAGAGAGATTTTTGTAAACACATTTTAGCTCAAATAATTAGTGAAGCTTTACATAGTTATAAAGATGTAAAACTAGAAGATAATAAATTTGAAGAGTTGATTAAAAATTTGAAATTGAATGTATAAAAAAAAACAATATTGTGCTAGTTGACAATCAACATAATTTGACTATGATTTCTTTTCTCTCCCAGTTTTTTAAATAATTATTAAAATCATCAGTACTTATCTGATGCGGTATTTTTATTTCATTCGCGGCTTCCAATTTTCTAATTTTAAATATCAATTTTTTATTTTTCTTATAAAATTTATCAGCCTTAGGATATTCCTCTTTAAAAATTTTTTTCAATTTTTCTAAATCTAGATTCTCTAATTCATTATAATATTGTTTAACAAAATTACAGAGTGGATCTATTGATATTTCGAAATTGAAAGCGTCGATCTGTTTTAACGCTAATGGATAAGCTTGACATGCTAGAGGTTTTAAATCTTGTACAATACAACCAATTTTTTTAACATAAAAAGGACAGCCTTGATTTACATTATCTAATCTTATTCGATAAGTTAGAATTAATATTTTTTCATTCTTTAGATCAGGGAAAACTAAATCTTCAATAATTTTGAATTCAATGTGTAGTTCTTTAGCAGAATTTATCATTCTATCTGCCTCGTCTGGATAAATCGGAATTCTCTTTATATAACCAAGTTTATTAGTCTCAACTTCATGACAACAAGTACCACATTTCCAACAATTATAATTTATATTCATAATTAGCATTAATATTTTTAATAAATTGCACAAAAGAAATCAACTACAGAATTAAAAAATATACATGAAATTAGTTTTTTTGTAATATGAATATATCACTTTTACAATAATTCTTGTGTCTACTAGGATAATACATCGTTTTTAAATTGATAAAAATATCTCATTATTAGGGATGTTTTTTAAAAAAGAAGGTTTATGATATGGAAGGAATAAGAATTATAAAACATGATCACCATACAAAGGAAGACTTTATTAATCCAATTTGCATCATAGGGATGCCAGGTATAGCTGATGTTGGCAAATTTGCATTAGATTCTCTTATTGGACAATTAGATGCTAAAAATTTAATTGACATCATTTTTGATGATTATCCAGCAGGTGCAATCGTAGATGATAGTCTTTTATCAGCTCCTAAAGCAGAAATTTTATATTGGGAAGATCCAAATAAACTAAGAGACATAATGCTAATAACGGCTGATGCACAAAGTCTAACTCCAAAAGGAATATATAAAATATCGGATTTTCTCTCTGAAATAATTCATCAATACAAAATAAAATTAATAATTGCATTAGGCGCATATCCAGTAAACAGGAGGATAATTAATTCAAAAATTCCAAGAATCTATATTAGTTCTACAAATCGAAAATTATTAGAACAATATTTAATGGAAAAAAACTATAAAAAAATTCAGAAGGGTGTAATTATTGGTGCTAATGGATTAATTCCAACTTTAGCGAAAGCGAGATATAATGTTGATGGATTAGTATTTCTTGCTGAAACTGACAACCTTGCTATAATAAATGAAGATATTACAGATTTGAAGGCATCAATTACTCTTTTAGAAATGCTTAAAAAATCTTTTACACTACCAATTAAAAAGAAATATTCTATAGAAAATATCGACGATCTTACTAAAAATCTTCAAATTAAAAGAGATCAACTTGAAAAAGATCTTGATTCTCTTCAACTTATTGAGGCTGATGATAAACAAAAATCTCTCTATATATGAAGTATTTGTTCTCAAAAATCTTTTTATATATCATAAAATTGTTTTATGATTAAATGAAGCTAGCAAAAAATATTTTAATTATGCTTAATTTAAAAAGAATATGAAATATGTTTGTGCTAGAAAGAGTTGTGGGAAGGAAGTAAGCAAAAAAGAATTAAGTGCTCTTCCCGGTATAAAATGCTCTCACTGTGGATTTCGAATTTTATATAAAAAGCGACCAGATGTTATAAAAAGAATTAAAGTGCTTTAAAAATCAATATTATTTAAGAATGTTTACTATATTATATTGAACATTCTATATTTTACATACTAATCTCAAACTTTAAATAATTAACGAGCTCTTTATATCGGTTACGAATAGTAGCTTCTGTAACTCCTGCAGCTAATGAAATTTCTTTCTGAGTACGACGTTCTCCTTCTTGTATTGCAGCAACATATAATGCGGCACCCGCTAGACCAGTTGGAGCCTTTCCTGCAGTTATTCGATATTTTTTCGCAAGGTTTAAGATAGAAGCGGCTCTATTTTGTGTTTTACCAGAAAGACTTAATTCTGCGCAAAATCTTGGAATAAAATTTATCGGAGAGGAAACTTTTATATTTAATTTAAGTTCTTTTAGAATAAGCCTATAACATCGTGCAACCTTTTTTTTATCAACCGAAGCAAATTCTATGAAATCATCTAACGTTTTTGGAATACTATTCAATCTGCAAGATAAATATATTGAAGCAATTAACATTGCTTCGATAGATCTCCCCCTAATTAAATTCTTAATAGCCATTTTTCTATAGATATGGGCAGCTGATTCCTTTAATTCTTTAGATAGGTTTAATTGAGAAGAAAATCGATCTAATTCATTCATTGCATATGATAAATTTCTATCAATTGATTTATTTGTACGCGTTCTTACATGCCATTTCCTTAACCGATACACCTCGGCTTTCATTTTTGGACTTATAGTCTTCCCAAACGCATCTTTATTTTTCCAACCAATCATAGTACTTAATCCCTTGTCATGTATTGTAAGTGTAGTAGGTGCCCCCACTCTCACTTTTTTCTTTGCCTCTTCTGATGTAAAAGCCCGCCATTCAGGACCTGAATCAATAAGTCTTTGACTTAATACTAAACCACATACGTTACAAACTATCTCCCCACGAGATTCATCTGAAATTAAATTTTTATTACCACATTCTGGGCATAAATTAAAAATTTTTTGAGAAAATGAAAGATCCAATAAAGCTAACCCTTTAAAAATTCTATTCTTTAATGTTCATAATTATTTTCGTACATTTAAATGTTTGCGTTTTATGGATTTATCCATTAATAATAAAATAAGTATAGAATTTTTGTTTTTCAAAATATATCAAAAATTTTTAATAAGTTTGCTTTTTCCCTTAACTTAATGCGACATAATTATAAAACTCATAGTAAGTATTATTATCTCCGTTCTTTCCAATCCAAATAGCCGAGTTGTAATTTTAATATATAATAGAGGAAAATTACCCATGGAAGTAAAGTTTTCTTTGAATACTCTCCTTATGGTAAATTAGTGAGGCATTATTGTTGGTAATTCATAGGCGTTTTTAATAAAAGGAAAGAATTTCAAAATATTGTTAAAAAACCAAGAGGAATTTTAGATAAAAATCTCCAAGTTGTCTTGCGTGTGGGAAATTATTTAAAAATATTCGAAACTTGAAAGATCACTTAGAAAATTCAAAAAAAAAAAATAATATATCAGAGGCTTTTTTTAGATAATAAATTTTCATTTGAAGCAGAATATAATAAATGTAAACAAAAAGATATTTGGATAGAATACAAATAAATGATATACCAAAATTAGGGAAAATTAATATCAAAAAAGAGGAGAGATATTGATTAAAATTATATTATCGATAGATTTTTAATAAATTAGTTTATAATTATTTTATAATAAAATTTAATGACTTTTTGTCTTTCAAATGTTTAATAATTACACATAGAGTGAGAAAAAAAATGCCAATAGAACCTGAAGCCGCTGTTACCAGCTTAATGCAAAATGATCCGCATATCATAGCAGCAGCGGTACTTAAGGGTAAAGAAATTATATATACAACAGATAATTGGGATATAAGCGGGGATGTTAGCAGGATTGTATCAAGTTGGATGGGTCAAAGTGCTCAATTCATCATGGTATCAGGAGTAAAATATTCAGTATTGCAGATGGAACTTGAACGATTAGTTGCAATGTCATATAAAGGTGAAGGTAGTATAGTAGGGGCAAAAGATGATGTACATAAATTAATAGCATATTTGGATCCTGATGGATATGGGCCTACTGCTGTAATGGACGTTCAAAGAGCTGTTAAGTCAATGAGTGCACAAGGGGAGTATATGGACGGAAACGCTCAATTCGGAAAAGCCGATCAAATGGGGGGTGCAGCTCCTGCTGGGGGTGCGGCTCCTGCTGGGGGTGCGGCTCCTGCTGGGGGTGCAGCTCCTGCTGGGGGTGCGGCTCCTGCTGGGGGTGCGGGGAGTGTAGATCCTCAATTACAAGGTGAAATCAAAGCCTTCTTAGATTGGATAAAAGATAAGGAGGGGTTAGTAGGATATATTAATTACTATCTTGAACAAAATAATACTCAAATAATTTCTGAGTTATCAAAAATCTATAGCGAATTGAGACAAATTTTTGGTGTATAATTTTCAATAGATTAAATTTCAATAAATTATCTATTCAAAAACTGTTTTTCTTTAATTTTTTCGCTTTAAAACTTAGTTTCAAGTATGAATTTTAATTATTTTTTAAACTGGATAAAGAATTTAGGTATAAGTTTAGATTAAAATGCAAGAGATTTTATGAGAGTATTTAATAATTAAACAATAGAAATATTAATGTGGAAATGCAAATTTTTTATAGTTCTTTGTAATTGTTAAATTTAGATAATTCAATTAGATAACAGCAGTGAGATTTGTGCATAAAAAACATATAGTTAATAAAAAAAAAGATGGTATAATTAAAAGGTTAAAGGATAAATGTATTGCATTCAAAAATTACCAAACTTCTGGTAATATTTGGATTATTAGTGTAATCAATATTATTATGAATACAGTATGTATTATTTTAATATTCTCACAATCTAATTTGAATAGGAATAATGGAAATATATTATTATTAATAGCTTTAATTACCCTTTTTATTATTTTGCTCTTCAATTTTCTATCTTTTTTTTTACCAATTAAGTATCCAAAAAAATTTAAAGTTAAACTAGAAGAACAAAAGAGAAAAACAAAAATTAAAAAAAGACAAAAATTAATTAACTTATCTAAGACAGATCCGTCTTCAAAATTAAAAATAGAAGATGAACAGAAGGTGTATTTATCTGAGGAAGATATGGAATTAGAGATCCCTGTAATACCAGAAGCACCTAAGAAAAAAGAAAAATTAACTCTAGATTCTTCTAATTTATCAATTGATGTAATAGAAAGAATAAAACTTGCTAAATCACCCAATACAAAAGTAGTTTTAG
>SDBS01007536.1_pt1 | contig 10555 bp, 12 predicted proteins | sample 2277091 | NCBI WGS metagenome assembly SDBS01 (sample SAMN10404972, study PRJNA504765) | marine sediment metagenome | isolation source: marine sediment core GS10_PC15, 163 cmbsf | place: Arctic Ocean: Southern Knipovich Ridge | collected 2010 | reverse complement strand
GATTAAAAGATCCCGAGATCCCGGGGGATACGTATCCAGACTTTCAAGACTGCGTTGGAAAGCTGCAGTATGCCTTCGCCGTGTCCTAGTTGGGTCAGCATGTCGATGTAGTAATCGGAAAGCTCGAACGGCCCCTGCATACGCTTCGCTTCAAATGGGATCACCCCCATAAGGAGTTTTGCGCCCACCTGGAGCCCTGAAAGAGAATCAGGATCTTCGACGAACACCAACGGGCACCGGGCTCATGACACAAGTCCACAAAGAGTGCGGATGGAAGCATGGCGAAAGGTTGGGATTGGAGGAGATCTAACGGTTAGTCGCCATCTGCGAAGCGACACAGGCGTACGTCGACTCTTGACAAACCAGGCCTTCTCGTGGAAGGTTAGCCAGACTAATTGTTATCCTCGCATTGCTCCACGTACAAGGAACAACCGCCTCTGGGCTTTCACAACAATGTCTTCATAAGTGACAACTTCAATATCTGGATATCGAGAGGCGACCTTCTGACGTTGAACCGCATCACGAAAGTCCTGATTGGTACCAATTATGACTCCCATTCGCGGTCGATAGATCTCCATTCCAACTTTTTCCATTAATTTTAAACGATTGCTTGAATCCTCGAACCAATCACGGTATTCAAGTAACTGTGATCTTGCTTCATCAATAGCTGCTGAAAATCTCTCCCGGTTTGGTCTCTCGACAATAAGCTTCGCTTTCGGAAGTTTCAGATCCACCAACATAGCCTGATGGACTTCTGGATCAACCAAGAGGAAATCGGGAATTAGAGGTCCTTGGTCTTCTCTTGTAAGGTAAAGATGAGGATATACATCCCTGTAATCCCACATTCTGAAGAGCTGAGGATGATCTTCAAAGAACCCCTGAAAGTCTGATTCGCGAGCTCGAGGATTATTGATTAAAACCTCAAGTTCCAATAATTCTGAAGCTGTTATGCTGGCATATCGATCGTTGAAATGGTGTAATAGCGCCAATTGCTCTCTAGGCCGGACGTCAGGATGACGGACGGAATAGACATCAAGAATACTGGTAGGTCGGAATACTATTTTGTCGTTTTCAATAGTGAGCAAGTATTGAAAGTCTTCGGTCGGTTCTCTGCCCTCCAAAGTTTCTAGCAGACGCTGAACTTCAGGCGCATCACGAAGGCTGGTCCATGCGGTGTAGCCTAGCCCCCAGAGTAATGTTTCTGCAGAGAAGGTGTTGTGAATGACCTGGCCGGGGAAGCCATATGCGGGTTCGGGTTCGTAATCGAGAGTGAGAGAAATTACGGCATTAAGCCAGTGTCCAACGCCAATGGTTTTTCCATTTCCTGCAAGTTCAGTAGCTTTATCCAACACCAAGCAAAGTCTCTCTCCTGGAACAATCTTCTCTGGAGGGGCTGGAGGTGCTAACTGGTAATTATGGAAGAGGTTGTACCGACTCTGATCCAGGTCAATAGTTCGTGTCAGAATCGAGTTAAGTCTGTAGAGAGCAAGAGTGACGTAGGAATCAGGAAAGCCCACGTCCTCCGGAGCCAAATCAGGCATACTGGCGGAAACCTCAAATGCTCTTTGAAGTTTTTGGTCAAACTCAAGACCCAATTTAGCAAGTTGCCCAAATAAAGGTTCGGATGAATTGAAATGCCTATTGATCTGGTAACGTATCACTTTTAGACCCACATCTTAGCGGATGTCCTTTATGAATCATCAGATGGTCTGGCTAACGCCTCGCATCACCCGCGTGGTGTGGAGCGCAGCGGAACACCACGTCGGTGTGCATGCGATTGTTGGGCGGTAAACGACACACTATTCCGGGTCATCATGCTGTCGGTTTCTCGCGTGATGGCGAATTGTATCGATTAGTTCTTTCGCTTTACCCTTTACGTTTCGGTCACGTAGGTCCAGATATCGAATATCCCGAAGTACCGGCGGAATGTCAGTCTCCTCCAAGAGAATGGGAAGCACCATTGCACCCCGGTCCCCACTCAGCTGGCGTGAAATAATGGCGTTAAGCTCGGCGCGGGGCCATGCTTTGCTCATTGAACTAGGAGACATGAAGAATGCCAAGTAGTCAGCCGAATCAAGCCCCCGATCAATGCGTTCCCGAAGGCTGTCTCCCCATCTAATCTCAGAGAGATCAAACCAAACGTTCATTCCCGCATCTTTGAGTTCCTGAGCTACTTCTGACACGATCTTCTTGTCCTCATGGGAGTAGCTGAGGAATATAGTCGGAGGGCGTACACCTTCGGCGGCCAACAAAGAGGTCATGGTACGGCGCACGGCTGAGAGCACTCGATCCTCTGCGATCCCTTGGCCGACCGCGCCTCGCAAGAGATCCGCAACCTCAGCCATCATAGAATCCGGCGAGGGCTTCTTGGCTGGTTGTTCCTCTTGCTCAGCCTCTTGGATGGACTGGACAGTTCTAGCGATGTCCGCGGAAACTTGTAGAGCTAGGTCGTGTGCATCGGAGAACTGCGCCACCGTGTGACGCTCACGTAGGACGGATTTCCAGCGTTCCAGGCGACGTAGATTGTCAGGATTTCGCTCGACGAACTTGGGGAGCACGGGAGCCTCGTCGCTACGTATATAGACGAGGCAAGGCTTGCCGAGACGGTGGCCCTCAGCATACTCAGCCTCGGAGAATGACTGTTCCCGTCCGGGCACGAGAGATCCATACCTATGGCCAACGACTACAACGAGAAGATCACTCCGGCGAACTTCCTCTAGGCAGGTCTCTATTGCCTGATTCGAACGTGCTCCGAAGAACTCCATCGAATCGTGTTGAAGCTGGAGCTTGCGAATTGCACGGAGTATCTGTTCCCGTTCCTCAGAGAGGTCGGCGTAGGTGCTACATAAGAATGCGGTTAGTCTTTCCTTCATCTGACGCTACGCTTTCATGTCCGTCCAACGGTGCGAGATGAGCGGCCCGTCCTCAACCTCGATAATACATCAAGTCTTGCACAAACTTGGCAGAATCTCGGGTCCGCCCCATTGATTAGCCGGCGAAATGGTATAGGTTCAGGACATGGGTGACACTTTATTCTCAGGACATAGGTTACAGGTTGCTCGGATGGTCGGCCCACGCTCTCGTCATTGGTACCTTAGACACAATATCGTGGATTTTATTGGTGCGCAACTCGTAGCGGCCGATGTGATAGAAACATAAGAATAAATCGTACACTCCGTCGTCTACCTCCTCTAATCCCACATAATCTTCATGCAAGGTGTTGCTGACAAAGATCTGATTGTGAAACACGCGGATCGTTCCGGATCGGCTTACGCGCCGCACGAGGTAATGGCCTGGGTATTCGTAAGGCTCGACCCGCCGCGGCATTGATCTGCTCGAAGGCTGGTAGACTTCTCCTGGCCGTTTCATCCTAAGGGCTTCATGGGGACGCACCTGATTAAAGTCTTCTCGGAAATCGTCGAACTTTCTCTGCTGAGCTCATAGGCTACTGGCCGGTGGGATGGTGGCTTCCTGCTTGAGGGTGCGGTGCATTCACTCGTGCACGCCATTCTGCTGCGGTTTCCCCGGCTCGATGAGATCCGGGTAGATGCCAAGTTTGATGAACCACACAGAAAGTCGTGACAGCCGTGCGAGAGCATTCGAAGCGAAGGGTGCCCCGTTGTCAGTCCGAATGCGATTTGGCAGCCCGTAGGTCTCAAAAAGCTGTGTGAAATGCATCTTCGTCATCTCCAGCGAGATCGCTGGGTGTGCGTCGACACCCAATAGGAAGCGGGATGAGAGATCGCTGTTGGTTAGCGGGAAACAGTAGTCCCCGTTCTTCAAACGGAATTGCCCTTTGTAATCGGCTGGCCAGATGTCGTTTGGCCCCTGTGGGACACTCTTCGGGCAGCCGGGATGCGCCCTACGATATCGTCGCCTGGGCTTGATTAACCCCTCTCTTGCCACGATGCGTGCGGCAGTTGAAATCGAGGGAAGCTGCCGATCGGGCTTCCGATGATACATCAAGTCGAGCAGTTTGCGCGGCCCCCAATTTGGACGCGCCCTGCGGAGTTTCACTAACTCTTTGACGATCGCTCGATCTGTTTGCCAGGGACAGGTATAGGGGCGGCGAGATAACTCCTGGTATCCAGCCTGGCCATGCTGCTTGTATCGATTGATCTACTTATGGGCTGTTCTTCTTGAGATCCCGAACCGCTCAGCCAGTTCGGTGATGGAGTAGTAATTGCTTTGGTAGTCTTCGAGGAAACGCTGTCTTTGCTCGCTCACGGTAACACCTTTCCAGACCCCACCTCCTCACAGTGAAAGTGTTACCTATGTCCCGGTGTGGTTCACCTGTTTCAAATTTCTTGAATTACTGACAATCGTGCTTCTCGATAGTTGCTTCACGGAACGGCGAATACTTCTTTCCGAACAACGCTTGCACTATATGAACAATGGAAATTTCTTGCTTAACTGTTGGGAAAGAAATGTCTATCCAAAGATCGTTGGACTCCGCAGTCGAGGTAAATGGGGCTGTTTCGATAATTCGAAGTGTTTCAACGCAGTTATCTAGATTTATGTGGAAATATCGTTGATCGGCTTTTCTTTGCTTCTGTATATGGGGACAGTCATTAGATCTGTGAATACTGATTCTGGATCGTGGATAGTTGAAGTAGACGAGCATATCTTAGCCCCTCAGGAAAGAACTATTTATCTATTCGAAGTGATATCGAAATTCGTTGCCATGCTTTGTTACCGATAATCTATGGGTCACGTCGAGAATGGAAAGAATCTCTCTAACAAGCGTTGTTAATCTCCAACCATAATGGTACTGAAGACCAAGTTTCTTTGCATACGGTTCAAGCCGAAAACTAACATCATCTGCAGTGAGTGTTTCACCCATACAAATCGCAAACGTATGCTCAACTACGTCTTGAGAAATCTTTGATACATGCTCCGTACCTCGACCATCAAGATGGACAACTTCGAATCCAAAATCAGTCTTGTACACACTTCGAAGGTTCCTCAATGTGTGGGTGCCTAGAAGTTTTCGCATAGCTTCCAAATTGGAATCTTCCTAACGGTTTCGAGCTGAGGCGCCGGGGCATTCACGCTGATCAGGATTTCCCGACCCGCGCTCCCACCCCATCGATTGCAAATCGCGCCGCATCCCCGGTCGCCTCCAACGAGAGGTTGGGAGGCAATTCTTTAATCATTCGAATGAATAAGTTCAGCATGGCCAGACTCGCCCCACCTCTTAATTAACTCGGAACGATAATGATCGAAACCGCCTTCAACTGCTACCGACCGATATTCCGTGGGGTCGCCGACCCTCAATGTGCGATATTGAAGTACAAATCGGTAGTCTTGTGCTTTGTACAATCCTTCAGAAAATCGATAAGAGTTTTTCTCATGCATCCAACATTGAATTCTCCATGCCAAGACAATTCGCTTTCGACCAGGAATACGGATAGGAAGATCTATGATCTCACTCGATGTGGACGATTCAACCGAGAAGATTTCAGGAATATTGCTTTGCTCAAAATCTAAATGCCAATCGAGTTCACCTTCTTCTTCTCCTAAGTTATGAATCTCAAGAGTCGCTGAAGCTATTGCTTCGACAGGAAGACCATCAGGCATTAGACCGTCTTCAAATCGTCTACTAAAGATCAGAACTGGTGCGGAGTGAATGAAAGCAGATTTTGAAACATTAACAACCAACAAGGCTTCGGGCCCTTCCATTTCATCAATTAAGCCTTGTAGGCGTTGATTTTCCTGCTGATCCTCTCTGAATAATTCGTAATTCGCGATTAAGAACGCGACAGCACCTATCGACAAGAAGACCCACGAGGGAATTTCTATGCTTGAGCTGACCGAAGACACGAAAAATGCTACAGCTTCGGATATTGCAAAAGCCCGTGCGCCCCATGTTCTAACTAGGCGTAAAATGTACTTGGAAATCAAGATTGCTCCCTTCAGAGGAGATTGCATCCTAACGGTTTTGAGCTCAGCCGTCCCGCTCGTACTCCGGCTTCCTTTTCAAGATTCCCATGCCCGGACCATCTCTACCAAATCGCGCCGTCCGCGGGGTCGGCTGCAGTGGGAGCTTGTGTGAAAAGTCTAAAATTTTTCAAATCGATGGGACAGCGCCACACCTCACATGATATTTCGGTTGAAGATTTAGGAATGGACCACAAATTAACAGCCTTGTAAGTGTTTTCCTCCCACCATTAATCTTTTTGATGACTTTTCACACAGCCTGGCGAGAGGTTAGATTGCCACTTAGTTCAGCAGGAGATCTACCAACGGTTGTGACAATGTAGTCGGACATAGATCGATCAATTTAATTCGGACCTCTCCACGCGACAGGACTGAAAGCAGAGTGGATTTTCGTCTAATATGATCGGAACCGACTATTGTAACAATTGGGTTGGATCGTTTTCGTAAACCTATATAATGAATTATTGAGCTTGCCATTCTCCTCTCTCGCTTGAATTTATTCAATCTAGCCCAATTCGACGCATCAGGGGAAGTCCTAGAGGGTTTGGATGAAATATCGCATCCGGCAAGCTCACCTTGGATATCATATACCGCTTGGAGGATGCGAAACTCACGAGTCATGAAGTATCTGGATTGAAAATCTTTACGAGAGAGGTCAAAGTTCGATATCTGCTCTTGATTAGATGAATAGAAATAGTATCGTGAATAATAGGACAAACTATCATTCAGTTTTTGTAAGTTCAATCGGGTTGGGAGGGAGGTTGAACTTTTTTCAGTCGATGACTGAATGGTCTTTTGAAGGGACAATAAACATGAAATTGAGAGGTCATAAATGTGAGTTCTAAAGAGCGAGTTCAGATCTTTGGGGCATTCCCCTTCGTATAGAGGACTATCATAAAAACGATTCTTTATTCGTTGCCAATTTACGAGTAACGACAGTTTAAAATTGGATGATCCAAAATCCTTGATCGAAAGGCTAAGTTTTTCCATGACTTTTTGGATAGTTGAGAATTGCATATCAGCGACAAGAGGCTTAGTTTCTTGAGGCGTTTTATCATCAAAGCCTTCGGCAAGAGTGAATTCGGGCAGGAGATTTTGAATGCATGCCGACTCGGTTTTTGAATGATCCGGAATCTCATGATCTTCACCAAAAATAACAACGTCATATCTGTTTTTGTTTATTGAGTATAAAATTGTTCCTATATTCATCCGAACTCACCATGGCAATCTAACGGTTTCGAGGCGAGGCGCCGGGGTTCGGTCCATCGTCGGCAATCCCAGCAACCTAATCCTACAATCTTGTTAGCAAATCGCGCCGCATCCCCGGGCGAGAGGTTAAGCCGCCAAGATTGACGCTTGCCTTAGGAGGATGGGACACCCCTGACCCAACCGTTGATGGACAACGACGAATACTCGCGGTTGAGTACCTTGCGGCCTCTTGAGGCTCGGCAAAGAAGAGAGAATGTGGCATTCACTGCCCTAGACCTTTCGACCCTGTCTAGTACCCTGGCCTCAGAATCGATGAGGTTTCTACGACACAAGACGCTAAGGGAAGATCTTGGGGGGATTCGAACATCACCATTAGGTGCAATCTTCTCGAGTGCCGGGCCTCCGGAGACATAGAAATGTGTGACTTGGAACAGGTCAAAGGCGATCTCCTTCGATAGATAATTGACTACATAGACCCATATATCAATATGAGGTATCTCTTGCCCCAACCAGACCTCAAATTCGCGTGGAAGCACATCGTAGGGTTGCGGTTCTGCGGATTTCTTCGGGATCGCTATGAAATTCGGAGTGGGCGCGCCTGAAGTTACGGATTTGGAGGCGTACCTTCCGTACAAATACCGACAAAACGCTCCGAGTATGAGGACACCAATGCCACTAAAGATCCATTCCATGTTACTAACAATCCAGCTCAACATGCTTCACTCCACAGTGATTAGGCGGCCTATCAGCCTCGAGCTGAGCGGCCCTGCAACGCTACCCCATCTTTTTTCGCGCCTCGCGCGGGGTCTGCTCCAGTGAGATTGGAATGAGAAGGCCGGTACCTCCATCACGTGATGCCTTATTATGGGCTCACCAAATACACGCAGTCTATTTTCGTAGCTGCCAGATAAGGAGATACCGACCCATGAATAAGAATAGCATGTTTTACATCGGGCTGGACCTGGGAGACAAGTTCTCCTACATCGCAATTCTCGACTCGGAGGGGGAACAGATCGAAGAAACTCGCCTACCCACCAACAAGGCTTCCTTCCAGCGTAAGTTCTCCATGCTCCCTCCATGCCGGGTAGCCATGGAGGTCGGGGCGCAATCACGATGGGCGAGCCACATGCTTCGAGAACTGGGGCATGATGTGCTTGTCGCAAATGCTCGCAAGCTGCGAGCAATCTATCACAACCCCCGCAAAGGAGATCGAGTTGATGCCGAGATCCTTGCCCGCCTGGCGCGGCTCGATCCCGAGCTGCTCTCGCCCATCCACCACCGCTCACCCAAAGCGCAGGCTCATCTGGCGGTGATCCGTTCCCGCGACGCTCTCGTTCGCTCTCGGACCCTGCTCATTAACCACGTCCATGGCTTGACCAAGAGCAGCGGCGATCGCCTGCCCTCTTGCTCTGCTGATTGTTTCGCCAGCAAAGTCGCCCATGCCATCCCTGAGCGACTACTTCCAGCATTGTTGCCGGTACTTGATACAATCGCGTCACTATCGCAACAAATCCGGGCCTACGACCGCCAGATCGCAACGCTCTGCCAGGAAGAGTTTCCCGAAACCCGCCAACTGCAGAGTATCGCCGGGGTGGGGCCCTTGACCTCCCTGGCCTTTGTGCTCACGCTTGAAGAGCCACACCGTTTCGCCAGGAGCCGTGAGGTTGGTCCCGCCCTCGGGTTGGTTCCCAAACGAGATCAATCCGGCGATCGTGATCCTCAGCTGCGGATTACCAAGACCGGCGATAGCTATTTGCGGCGTCTCCTTGTCGGCTCTGCGCAATACATCCTGGGCCCCTTTGGCCCCGATTGCGACTTGCGCCGCTGGGGTCTCAAGCTCGCCGAACGAGGCGGGAAGAACGCCAAAAGGAGGGCTGTTGTGGCGGTGGCAAGGAAACTTGCCATCTTGCTTCACCACCTATGGAAGACAGGCGAGATCTACGATCCATTCATCCAAGACGAAGACAGGGTCACACGAGCTTCCACAGTTCTCGCAGGCGTTCGATAGGACGCTTGGACGGAGTGAGAGGAGGAGTTCTTGACAAGATCAATAAGGAGAGGTTCCGCCGGGTTGACCACCTGATCACATCCACCAGCTTACGCCCCGTTCGGGTGACTGCGGCTAACGTCTGGGTCCGTTCGAGAGACCGTCAGCGAGATGGCAGCACCCGCCTGGATCGAACCCCAATGAGCACCGGGCTCCTGCAAAGAGCCCACCAAGAGTGCGGATGGAAGCGAGGCGAATGGCGGAGGCGGATGGATGTCTTTAGGGTAGGTCGCCACGTCGACCGCTTGACAAACAAGGCCTTCTCATGGAAGACGTTAGGGGGCATTGTTAAATGAAATTGCTTTACATTCATTCGAAATAGTTTAATTATCTAATCCCCCATTTCTCCATCAGCTCTGCGACTAGATCACGTACTAAACTCGACCCACTCCGAGATAAGTTCATTAATACACTTGATGCCCGACCCTTATCTCTCTCCCAAAGACCTTTTGCTGCGTAGAACTTAACTATCTCATTCTTGTTACCAATCCATGATTCAAGAAGTTCCTCTCCTCGTCTCGCGGCATCTGACTGATAATGACTTATGATGAGATCTGAGGTAATTCTTGCAATTCCCTCACGCGAATATTCTGTACCTCCTTTAAATTGCTTGTATAGCCCCTCGACAAATGGGAGATATGGCAGGGTAAGTATGACCTTTCTCAGAATCTCCACATCCCATTCATCGGATTCCGTAAGAGATGCAACTATTCTGAATCCAAGTTCTTCAGCATCGGCTTCATTTTGTCCTTCAAAAGCTGCCCGAGCTACCTCTCCATTCGCATCGACGACCAAACATAATAGATCTGTTAAATCCTCAGGCTCCAGGAGACCAAAGGCGATCTGAAAAGGTTGTTTCCAAATTGATTCGAAGTTAGAGATATTTTGTACAAGCTGATAACGGTCAATGGGTTCTGGAGATAGAATAATCCGCACGATTTCTTTTGCGAGAAAATAGTCAAAATATAGTTGATGGGTCCATGATATGGAGTTTGAGGTGAAAGCGGCCTGCTGCAGGCCACTTGTTAGTGGATAAGACAAGAAGTTATTAGAGAGAATTTCGTTCCATGCATCATCAATGGTTACATCCTTTGGTACATCACCTGAATCTTTTAATGGCTCAAACACCTGATTGAAGAAAACAATAGCTGTTGACTTCGGTATTATTAGATAGTGGCCTCTTTGAAGTGATTCATATGCGAATCGACCAAGGAGTTTCTCTTTAGTTATTATTTGAGGTTCTCCTCCGAAAAGTGTGGGTAGTATACATAATTCAGTATTCATGGAGAACGAGATCGAGGAGCTGCTTGCTTGATCTTAAGGGTGAAGTAATCCAGATCGTGGAAACCATAACAGCGT
>SDBS01007535.1_pt1 | contig 10555 bp, 7 predicted proteins | sample 2277091 | NCBI WGS metagenome assembly SDBS01 (sample SAMN10404972, study PRJNA504765) | marine sediment metagenome | isolation source: marine sediment core GS10_PC15, 163 cmbsf | place: Arctic Ocean: Southern Knipovich Ridge | collected 2010 | reverse complement strand
TTTCGATATCGTAACCGAACATCCCTACGCGGAACGAACAATATCAGGGGGCCAAGTTACAGAAACGGTTAATTTTAAAGATGTCGGCATTAAGCTTGTGGTTACACCGCATGTTACAAGGGATGGTTTGATCAGATTGCAAATCCAACCGGAATTTGGCATTAAAGTGGGCGACGTTCAGGTTGCAAACAATAAAGTACCCAAGGTTGATACCCGCAAAGTTAACACAATAGCATTGGTTAGAGACGGTCAGACGGTAGTTTTGGGAGGCATGCGCAAGAAGGATGTCAGCAAACAGATTAACAAAATACCGCTGCTCGGCGACCTACCTATTCTTGGCGGGTTATTCAGATTCGAAGGTGAAGAAACGGCTGTATCCGAGCTGGTCATTTTTATAACCCCGTGGATTGTCCCACAAGAGCCGGTTTTGTCGTTAGACGAAGAACTGGCCCTTGAAGAAACCAGGTTTAGCAGGCCGGAGTCGTCTTCCACGAGAGCAGAGAGAAAGGCTGGTAAAAAATAATTGACTTTTTCTACTCTGTAGTTAAGACCACGTGGCAATTCGACCGCAGCCCCGTTCCACTGCAAGGCGTCCCTTTCGGGACTGCGGATTGCTTTCGTATTAGCCTCTATTTTTTCCCGCCCATAAACCTGGCAACCGTTAGCTCTATAGCCTCAGCCCAGATTTGATAGCCCCTGGGAGTTAAGTGCAGATAATCGGGCATGATTTCTTTTGAAATCGACTTGTCCGGCTGCAGGAACTTCGGGCCGATATCAAGATAATGAATCATCTTGTCGTCGGCAATCTTCGAGGCGATTTTATTGGCTTTGGCAATTTTTTCTCGTTGAGGACATGGTTTTTCAGCGCGAGGGAAGACAGCCAACAACAGGATTTTCGTCTTCGGCAGCTTGGCCCGCAATTTCTTGCAGATGGCGATAATGCCATCGGCAATCTCTTCGGCGGTATTATCATCTTTGTTTGAGTTATTCGTTCCTATCATTATCACAGCGACTTTAGGAGAAATGCCATCAATATTGCCATTATCCAGTCGCCACAGTACATGCTGGGTACGGTCACCGCTAAAACCCAAATTTACTGCTTTGCGATGCCCGTAATACTTCTGCCAGACTTCCTTGCCATTGTTTTCCCAGCTATGCGTGATAGAATCACCAATAAAAATCATATCCACGTCGCCCTGTTTGATGCGCTCGTTGACTGCCCAGTGCCGACGCGTCCACCAGTTATGGCGGTGGGCCGGCGCCAAGGCCGAATGTTTCTCAGCACCTATTGCCGGAACAACCGTGGATAAAACCACTAACCCAATATACAAAGCTAAAAGTTTACGTTTCATTTTGCGTTCTCCTAAAATGTTTTACAATTCAAGATAGCCGACCTCATAACTTGCTCGTTGCGATTTGGTACATCTTGTCCGTGGATGCCTTGAGTACCTTCTGCATCGGCTGGTAGGGCGTGCCATCGGCTTGTAGCAGCCCCGTGTGCTGTCGTCCGGCTGACTCTCCGAACTCATCGACGTGTTCGAAGTAACCTCCAGCCCCACCCGACTTCCAGGTGTCAATCAATCCGCAGTAGTGCCAGCCTACGAAATCAGAACGGGCGAACGCGCGTTCGAAGAACTCACGCGCCCACCGGGCCTTTTGCTCCTGGTCGTAAGCAATCGGACCGTACGGGCGAGGTGTCATCTCCGTGATTGCGGCGAAAGAGGAGTCGCCGTTGACAAAAGGCTTCTTTGCGATCTTCGACCACCGATTCAAGCCCGGCTCCTGCACTCCGAATTTTGCGTACATCTGATAAAAGACAACGTCAGTGAACCGACTCGTGACGCCAAGCACCGTATCGACGGTGTCCGTGTTGGCATTCAATTTGTCGCCAAAGAAAAGATGATTCGGGTCATAGCGGCGGATCGCGTCCCGCGCCGATTGGTAGTACTTCGCGACGACTCGTTTGAGGAATTCGACGTTGTCGCGCGTTTCGAAACCGTTGGACAGGTCTGTCTTCGCTCGCCAGTGGCGGGCTTGGGCCAGTGCACCGAACGAGTCGAATTGCGTGCCGTAGGTTGCATTGAAGTGGCGTATTTGGTCGCGATACAGCTCGCGCATCGTATCGACGTACGCCCGCTTTCCAGGCGAGTCGGCTCCGAAGTTTCGCAGCCTGCGCGGCCAGGTGATTCGCGCTCCCCGGCGCTTGCCGCCGATCACGTCCGTTCGTTCGCGGCAATCCTCTTCCGTGAGCAACGGACAATCGGTCATTGAATAACCCAGCAGGAACGGGTCTTCCGCCACAGGGGCCGCCTGGGCTTTAGCCAGCCGGTCGCAGTGCCGGGCGAAATCGTCCGAGAAAACATCCACGAATCTGCTGTCGGGCACTCTGATTTGCCAGTGTGGAATGTCAACGAAGTGAATGGGCTGCATGTACGGCATAAACGATTCGGGTCTGTTGAGTACTTCCCGACTGTTGTGAACCCCGAGGGTGTTGATGCCGAACAGGCTGCGCTCCCGCATGAACCAGGCCCGGAACGCGCGATGGAATGACGGTCCACGTAGTTCCGATACACCGAGGATCTTTTTCCAGGCCGGGCTGTTGTAGGGTTGCGTCCACCAACCAAGGTGAGTGTGATTGATCCCGAAGCTCAGAAAAGCGTTCCCTTCGGGCGTAACGAACCACCAGCGCCGGTCCTTTTCCACGCGAAAAAAACCGGTGGCGCGAAACTTCTTTGCTTTCCAGCCGCCGTAGCGATCCAACTCCCCTGAGGCAGGCTCTTTTCCGGCACCCGAGTTGTTAAACAGACCGCCACTCAGGGCGACAGCCGTAAGGCCTCCAAGGAACTGACGTCTTTTCATGCCGGGTAGCCCTCCAAACTGACATTTCACATATCAAACGCCTGGCTACGCAGCCAGGCCTTCCAATTACACGACAGTATCACACTTTGCTCGAATTGCAACCAATTCAAGTCTCTACGGATTCTTACTTGAGCCGCCGTAGATAAAACGCTGTTCGATATTGGGTATCCAGTTCCACGAAACAATTGCATACATTACTCGAAACACCGGACTGTTTTCGCTATTGTGTAATAGAAACGCCTTTAAGCTTTTTGGCCAGGGAAATTTAAAGCCACTGGGCCAATAGACACACAACGCCTTACCCACCAGATAGTCACGCGGAACAGTGCCTACGCGGTATGGGGACAGACCTTTATTTGCTAATCCCTTTCTGGTCCACCACCTTCCGTCCTCACTGTTGGGACTATTGTCGCCTAACACGAAAAACTCATCTTCTCCCAAGATAAAAGGATTTTCTTTTGTTGCTCTGCCATTTTCGGGGCCATTGGCATATTTAGCTGCGGTGTAGTGAATATCTCTGAAAATCGCCACGTGTGATAGTGTAAGTTTTCCGGAGCCGAGAATTTCCACCTGCGGCGGAATGTCTGTTCTAATCCGGCCGGCGTCTTGGAGGCCGCGTCCCATATCGTAAGATAATTTTTCATTGCCGAATTGAAAAATCAATTGATGGTCAACATTGGTGAATTTTACGAAAGCCGATTTATTTATTGCCGGTGGTTTGATTGACTTTCGAGCTAATTCCGTGGTTTTTCCATTTTCCTCATTTTTCGTGATGACCATTTCGCCTGTTAAATCGACCCACGCCTTGTAATTGGTTTCATATTTGCTCAAAGCTACACCAACGCGGCCTTGTGGTCCCCCCGAACGGCAGTAAAAACGTACCATCAAGTCACTGCAGTACGGCATATAGTCGTATTCATCAACATTGTCGTAAGCATAGGTCGCTCTGAAATCGTTGCCGATTGTGGTGCTATAAGTCATCGTACTGATTTGGTCAGCCGGGCTGTCTAAGTTAAATAAGGTAGGGCTGTCTTCGTCAACTTCCCATTTTGAAAAGCTTCCTGTTCTGAATGGCTGCTGCCATCGGTGGTGGTTAAAAGTGGGCACAAGGTGTTTAACAGGCTGATAATCGTTATCATATACCGGCATCCACAGCTCGTTCTGGACTTTAGGTGGTTTTCTGCTGATTTGTCCGTCGATATAGACGTCACCATCGATTATTTGCAATGTTTCTCCCGGAAGGCCAATCAATCGTTTGATATAATTTATCTCCGGTTCAGGCGGATTCTTGAATACTATTACATCCCACCGCTTGGGTTCGAAGAACTGATAAATGCACTTTAGTACGAGTATTCGGTCTCCGTTCGCTACCGGCATTGTACGGCCGACTGGCTGGTAATTGCCACAACTCGGACAGCGAGAGGGATATGATCTTAGAGTTCCTGACCGTGGAACGAAATCCTCCGGAAGTCTATATCTTCCCGGCACAAAGCCATAGTCGTATTTGTATCCGCACTGATGGCATCGCAGCCGAAAATGGGCACCTTTGAGAGTATTGGCCATACTGCCGGTAGGTATGCGAAACGCCTCCATTACGAACGCACGGAAAACGAAGGCCAATATGAAAGCCGTTATAAGCCACTCAAAGGTGTTGGCAATTTCAGCCGCTCTTTTCTTTTTTCGAGCCAGCTTGTCGGAATTGCTTCTTTCGCTTCTTTCTGAAGACATAAATGTCAATCCTATTGCATAATAAACTGCGTATTTGTTATTTCAAAAAAGTTTAACGGAACGCTGTAAATGACTATTCACACTGTAAAAAAAAAGCGTTTGCGTTATACCTTACAGACTCACTACAAATAAGCCCTGAAAAAATAAGAGTGTTAATTATGCCGACAAATCCTTTGTTGGTCAATAAACTATTCCGTCTTGTGCCTTTTTTCGCAAATAATCAACGGAATTAAACAAAGACAGGCGCCAGATTTTTTTTAGAATCTTAAAAAATTTATGTAAAAATTACTTGCCGTATAGAAGTCTTTACTGTATAGTAGGTTGTGGCGTTTTATTGGCTATTCTTTGTCGGTTGGTTTTGCTCACCGACAAAAGGAATTGTTGATCTGCAAAATACCGCCAAAGCGACTATATTAGGATTAAAGTTTGCAGAGGTGCGTGATGAGTTGTTGGATAACTAAAAGGACGGATTTGTTATACAGCAGCTTTTTTTAATGTAAACAGAATTCAGTTTCCCAATTGCTCTTTCCTACAAGTGAGGTAGCTTATGGCAACAATTACAAAGAAAGAACTTATCGACCGGATCGCGGAACGTACACAAGCAAAAAGAGTTGCAGTCAAGTCTATAATTCAGGCTTTTCTCGACGAGATAACGCGGGAACTGGGTGAGAACAACCGTTTGGAATTCCGGGATTTTGGTGTCTTTGAGACAAGAACAAGAGCCGCGAGAGTTGCCCAGAATCCCAAAACTCTTGAGCGCGTTGAAGTCCCTGCAAAACGAACGGTTAAGTTTAAAATGGGTCGGTTAATGAAAGAACGTCTCTGTGCTCCCGCTGAGATGGAATCCGCCGATGCCAAATAGTTATTTCGAGTTAGAAGCCGCTATCCACAACAAGCGAAGCTGCTTTCAACCGTGAGCTGTCAACTATGTCAGATTGTGGGGCGCGCAGAAAATAGTTTGTTTTGTAAGGTTGTTCAAAAGGAGCGTTTTATGTCTGACGTGAAAATCGACGGAACAGTTAAGTGGTTCAATCCCAGAAAGGGATACGGATTTATCGCTACACCGGATGGCCGTGATATCTTCGTCCACTACTCAAGTATTTCAGGTGATGGGTATAAAAGCCTTGCTGAAGGAGATTCCGTCACTTTCGATATCGTCGAGGGCGACAAAGGACTTAGGGCTGAAAATGTGATTCCCAAATCAGCCCCAGCAGCAGAAGAGGTAGAGTCGTAAGGCCGCTTTTTTATTTTGGGTCTGAGGGGAGGTTATAAACAGGTCCCGTTTTGTCATTCCCTTATTGCCTGATTAAATTCAAAAAGCAACAACCCTGACGTGTCCTCTTGAATCGCTCGATGCGTAGCTTAAATGGCTAAAAGGGTCATCAATTCCACCGTCTAAATATAAAACGCAAAATAAAATGTTATAACAATGAGTGCTGCCGACTTTCAATCCGGTCTGGGATGTAATGTGCTTGTCCTGAACAAGCATTATATGGCAATCCGCATTGTCGGAGCCAAGCGGGCCTTCTCATTATTATTCCGAGACCTTGCCGAAGTCGTATCACTCGAAGAAGGAAGATATTCCAACTATGATTTCCCGAGCTGGTGCGAGGTAAGCCAGTTCAAACGCGACTTTGAGCCCGATGGACACGACTGGGTCTCCACCATAAAGTTCTCTATCGCCGTGCCGCGAATCATCCGCTTGTTATTCTATGACCGTCTGCCAAGAAACGAAGTAAAGTTCAACCGCAGAAACATCTTCGCACGCGACAAAAACAAATGTCAGTATTGCGGCCACCGCTTCCCCACCAGTGAATTATCACTTGACCACATCATCCCCCGAAGCATGGGCGGCAAAGCAACCTGGGAAAATATTGTTTGCGCCTGCGCCGAGTGCAACGTTAAAAAAGGAGGCCGAACTCCAAAATACGCCCGGATGAAGCTTATTAAAAAGCCCGTCAGGCCCAGACACAACCCCCTTGTCCACATCCACCTCGGCCACCACCGCTACAGAAGCTGGAAACAATTCCTCGACCATGCATACTGGTCTGTAGAACTAAAATAATATCATTCCCGGCAGGGCGTGCTCCGTCACCAGTTCTAAATCCTTCTGCCATGGTAATCTTAAAATGATTATTTATCATTTTAAAAAAAGGACCTATACCGAATCAATTAGTATAGGTCCCGAATTGTTGCAAGTTTGCTATATCAACCGTTCAATTTCAATTACCACCTAAATCCAGACTTACTGTGCCGGCCGATACAGCCGAATATCATCAAAGAAGACCATACCTGAACCGCCAGCTTGCAGATTATTCTTATCGCCGAAACCAATAGTAATCGTATTGACATTGGAAAGGTTCACGCCCTGAGCTGCAAATTCCTGCAGGTCGATTCTCCATTCCGTCCAGGTAGCTATCTGCGCTGCATTCGGATTATCGTGATAGACCACCGCGCTGCCGTTGAGAGCTACATACATCCGCTCAGCAGCGTTAGACGCATCACCGTAGAACCACAGCGACAATTCTCCGACACCTCTTATGGTCCAATCCCGCTGAGAACTCAACGTCATGGTTGCCTCAGAGTATTTGAAATTGTTGTCGTAGCGATACGCCATCGACTGCCTGCCGCCGTGAACAACCGTCGTCTCGGCGAAAGGTGGGTCATCATGGGCTATCAGGGCACCGTTTGTCGTGGTCCCATATCCATCTATCCACGTACTGAATATCTCATCCGGTGGATAGTCGTTGTAGTCCTCAAAATCGTCCACAATAAGATGGTCGGTTATCGTAAAGCTCCAGATGGAACTTTCCCAGGTACTTGGGGTTTCGGCTTCATTGACTTCATTAACCTTCCAGTAGTAAGTCGTATCTAAATCGAGGGCCAAGGGACGATGGCTGGTCTCGGTCACGGTAGCGACAGGGGCAGTACCGTCTATTACAGCCTGCTCATCGGTGCTAAAGTACACATCGTGCTTAGCTGCCTCTCTTCCTGCTGTCCAGCCAAGGACCGCATCCAGGTCCACACCAGTTGCCCCGGAATCCGGATAGGGGTTTCTTGCACTCACAGGTATTTGGAAGAAGCGAACCTCACTGAGACCATATTGGGGCATGATGCCTCCCCAGTTGCTGTTAGCTGTGAGCCTGACGTACTTTGCTCGCACGCCGGCAAAATCAATAGTTGTATTGTGAGCATAACCGGACGCCCCAGGCGCCCGGGCAAACTCGTGAGTAGTACCCAATGTCGTATAGTCGGTGCTGTTGGTCGAATAGTCGATCGTAACATCCTTGATGCCAAAACCGAGAAGAGACTCAATCGTTTGATTAGAGTTCCATACCCACATCTCATGCAGGTTGTAAACCTTGTCGAACTCATATTCGATCCAGGCCCCCAGCGCTTCGGTGCTGCTAAGCCATATATCCCTCTCTTTGTTCGAGTGCAGGTCATTATCATCAAGTCCTGAGCCGTTGATGGTATTTTCAGGACCCATTTTTTCCTGGCTTGCGCTGGAAGCTGTGGCAGCTATATCCTCGATGGGATAAGCAAATAGCTCGGTCGTAAAACTCCAGATTTTGCCTTCGTAAACCGTATAGTCTGGTGGGGCATTGACCTCATCGATGCGCCAGTAGTAAGTCGTGCCGAAATCAAGGCGTTGAGTGGGAGCATAGCTGGTGGCACTCTGGGTGATACCGCCAATGCCATCGTTGACGTCGTTGAAGTTATCACTAAGGTAAAACTCGTGCCCGTTCAACATCGCCGCATATTCTCCCGGCATCCAGCTAAAGGTCACATCTCGTGACACATCTGTCGCCTCATCAGCAGGGCTTGGATCAAAAGCCGCACCAGGCGGTATACCCATCATGACCTTCCGAACTTCTTCGGTGGTTAGTGCCCCGTCATAGATACGGGCGTCGTCTACAGTGCCGGCTAAATGGGCGCCCGGACCACCGCTATCCCACTCCTGTCCTATCGACCACAGGTCATCGTCGCTAAAAGTGACGTCAGCCCCGTGTGAATTCTCCTCAACTCCATCGACGTATACATACCCAGTATTCCCGTCAAAGACGAGCGTCAGGAAATGCCATTGGCCGTCATTGACCGACGTGGTGGACAGCGCATATACTGGCTCTGTTCTGAAAGCGGCCTTGGTACCCTGAATAACAAACTTAATCACGTCGTCGCGACCTGCGGTATTACAGGAAAACCATTCTGTGTTACTATCGCTACTTGTTTTGAGCCATGCGCTAAGCGTAATACTTTTGCTCTTTATGTCATCTGCGACAGCATCTATTACCACATAATTGCTCCTCCCATCAAGGTCTATGGCTCCCGAGCCAACCTTACCGGGCACGAAAGTCGGATTGCCAACAGCGGTGCCGTCGTTACCCAAACCGGAATAGTCCAGCGTGTCGCCGTCAAACCTCCACCATCCAATAAGACGAGGCCGAGCACCATCCGCTGCTCTTGTGAGAACCAGGCCCAGCACCAAAACAAAAGAAGTTAAAAGAATTAATTTTCTGCACATAATAGTCCTCCTTCAAAAAAGTCAAGATAATCATGTTTTGGCCACTGTCCCGACGTACCGAAACCAGGCCACCCCATTGCTTCATCTTGCACCTGCACTGGCATCACCGCAGGCGCGACGGAAGCAAAACCACGGGGCCATTATCCTCACCATCTTAACGAATGTCAAAACGGCTTGTCAAACGGCTGGGTCCTGCCGGCAAGCCAGGCAACCTCACCTTCCGATAGAGGATAGTCATAGAAGCGGACATCGTCCACCGCGCCCGTATAGAAGTCGCTTGGACCAGTGTCCCACTCCTGTCCTATCGACCACCGTGTTACCGAGCCTAAACTAAAGCCCGCTGGATACGTGCCTCGCAGAACTCCATCGGCGTATACATATCCGGTGGACCCGTCCCTGACATACGTCAACATATGCCACTGGTCGTCATTGACAGGTGGGGCGAACGCTGTGTCGGCACCATCATTCACATATGGATTGCCACTTTGAAGGCCAAACATGAAGGGGTGATCGCTGGTGGCGGTATTAGCTGCAATCAATTCACCTTCATCGCTCTGCGTGGTTTTGATCCATATGTTGATCGTAATATCGGTGCTTGTTATGTCATCAACTACACCGTCAATTACAACATAATCGGCGCCCTGGAGGTCCAGTGCGTTCGAGCCAACCTTACCGGCTACGAAAACCGGGGGAATAATAGCAGACGTGCCATGGTTACCCTTACCGGAAGAGTCCTGCGTGTCACCGTCAAACTTCCAGTGCCCTATCAAACGGCTGTCGTCGGGCTCGGACGGTGTGATGAACTCACGGCTACGAGCATACAGCCCGATATCGTCAACGTACAATGTACCTCTGGCACCATTTCCGTCAATCCCAATAACCAGCTTCGTGACATTCTGCAGACTCGCGCCTGACGATGCAAGGTCGATATTCCATGCTTGCCACCCTGTTAGCGCTAAATGATAGGCCTGGCCATCGTACGGAACCTTGGTGCCGTTTATCTTCACATACAACTGCCCGGTGTTGCCCTCAGCGCCGTGGAAGTGCACCGCCAACGTCTTAACTTGAGCTTCAGTCCAGTTCTGGGCCGGCGTCAGCGTCAGCTCAGCCTCCGAAGATGCTGCGCCGCCGGTGTTGCTGTAGAAGACCGGCATCGACTGATTACCACTGTAAACGATTGTCTGCTCGCAGAAAGGAGCATATTCATGACCAACGAGAGAACCGTTTGTCGGCACCTCGTATCCGTCTATCCACACGTTAAATATCCTGTTGCTATTGGGTTCAGTGGGGTCAAGGTCATTGTAGGACTCAAAATCCTCCACGATAAGATGGTCGGTTGTCGTAAAGCTCCAGATGTTACTTTCCCAGGTACTTGGCGTCTCGGCTTCATTGACTTCATTCACCTTCCAGTAGTGAGTCGTATCTAAATCGAGGGCCAAGGGC
>SDBS01007534.1_pt1 | contig 10556 bp, 8 predicted proteins | sample 2277091 | NCBI WGS metagenome assembly SDBS01 (sample SAMN10404972, study PRJNA504765) | marine sediment metagenome | isolation source: marine sediment core GS10_PC15, 163 cmbsf | place: Arctic Ocean: Southern Knipovich Ridge | collected 2010 | reverse complement strand
CTGCGGGCAGTTGCGCACTGGCCGCCCCGGCATCCCGTTCGCTGGTCCTGGTTCAGGACGGGCGGCCGAATGCTACGATCGTTCTGGCGGCCAAACCACGGGCGGCTGCACAACTGGCGGCCTTCGAGTTGCAGCACTACATTCAAAAGATCTCCGGCGCAAAACTGCCCATCGTGCGCGAACCGGCCAGGGTCAAGGGCAACCGCATCCTGGTGGGCTCCAGCAAGGCCACCGAAAGACTCGCCTGCCGCAACAAGGATTTCGCCGAACAGGAATACGCCATAAAAACCTTCCCCAAGACCCTGCTGTTGATGGGCTACGACAGGGACGAGTTTTCAGATGTCCGCTATGAGGATTACGTCAGCCTGTACAAGGCTACCTCAGGGGCGATAGCCACCTGCTACGCCGTGCACGCCTTCCTCGAAAAGGTCCTGGGCGTGCGGTGGTATTATCCCAACGAGGATATCGGCGAGATTGTCCCGACTGCCGCCACCTTAGCGGTCGGCGATCTGGACATCCGGCGCCACCCCCACGCGCCCATCCGGCCGATCTATCCGCTGTTCACCAATACCAAGAAACTTTATTTCACCGATTGGGACGAGCGCGAGAAGTTCCAGACCTCGTGGGTCGACGCCCGCCAGAGCCTTCTGTATTGGATTCGCCACAAGTTTTGGGGAAGCATGCGGTACAACGCGAACCATTCATTCCACGGTTACGACATCGCCTTCGGCAAATCGCACCCCGAGTGGTTCAGCACCAAGAGTTACGCAAAGATGCAAAAGTTGGACTATCAGTCGGACATTCAGCCGTGCCTGACGGCCCCGGGATTCTTCGAGCAGGTGGTCCAGATAGCCCGTGACTACTTCGACGGCAAAAAGGCAACCGTCTTCGGTGGCGAAGAGGTTACCCTCTCAACCCAGGGCGCCAGCATCAACCTCAACCCGATGAATACCATTGAGGGCTTCCTCTATGCCATTGCTAACCCGAATATTGCCTACATACTACTCAGTCTGGCCATGCTCGGTATCTTCCTTGAGCTTTCCAGCCCCGGGCTTATCCTGCCCGGTGTTGTCGGTGGCATCTGCCTGCTTTTAGCCTTCTTCGCCCTGGGAATGTTACCTGTAAATTACGCCGGGGTGCTCTTAATTGTCCTCGGCTTCGGTCTCTTTGTCGCCGAGGTACTCACTGTCACCTTCGGTCTATTTACTGCCGGGGGTGTCGTATCACTTGTTCTCGGCTCCTTAATCTTATTCAGTGGGAGGTCGCCAGTGTTTCAAATAGATCCTTGGTTGATTGCCATAATTCCCATCTTAATGGCTGCTTTCTCTGCCTTCGCTATTAACCGAATCATCCGGGCTCACCGTCGCCAGCCGGCTACCGGCCAAGAGGAACTATTGGGAAAGACAGCTAAAGTCAGGGAAGCTTTAGACCCTGAAGGGATAGTATTTTTAAAGGGTGAACGCTGGCAGGCAACATCAGAGACTGGCCTGGTAGAACCCGGGGAGGAGGTGATTATCACCAAGGTCGACGGTTTAAAACTGGTAGTAACCAAAAAAGAAGCAAGGAAAAAGGAGGTAAACAAATGAATTTGATTATACCCGGCCTAATTATTTTACTATTACTAGTAATCGTCCCGATGACAGTCAAAATCGTCACTGAATACGAGCGCGGGGTTATTTTCCGACTGGGACGGCTGATTGGGGCCAAGGGCCCCGGTCTTTTCCTGCTTATCCCCTTTGTTGACCGCATGATAAAGGTTGACCTGCGAATTGTAACCTTGGACGTCCCCTCTCAGGAGGTGATCACCAAGGACAATGTTACCGTCAGGGTAAACGCCGTCGTTTACTTCAGGGTGGTTGACCCCAATGCGGCTGTGGTCAAGGTCCTGGACCACATCAAAGCCACCTCACAGATATCCCAAACGAGCCTGCGCAATATCCTGGGGCAAGTTGAACTTGATGAACTCCTGTCGCAAAGAGAGAAGCTCAACCAGATGCTGCAGAAGATAATTGATGAACAAACTGACCCCTGGGGGATAAAGGTCTCTACCGTTGAGATTAAAGAGGTTGAACTGGCGGAAGAGATGAAGCGCTCGATGGCAGCCCAGGCTGAGGCAGAAAGAACCAGACGAGCCAAAATCATCCACGCCGACGGTGAATTTCAGGCCTCACGGAGGCTGGCTGACGCCGGCGCGGTTATTGCCAAGGAGCCAGTAGCGCTCCAGCTTCGATACCTGGCAACACTCAGCGAAATTGCCAGCGAGAAAAACAGCACCCTGATCTTCCCGGTACCAATCGACCTTATCCGCATATTTATGGAAGACAGGGGCAGCGCCCGTCTGAAAAGTGGTAAATAGCTAAAAGAGCAAGAGGTCAACTTAAGCTGATTGAGACATCTCAGAGCCTGCTGGGTAGCAGGCTCTGAGATGTCTCAATCAGGCAGGGTTGTGATGTCCCCAGCCACAATCTCAACCAGCCTGCCGTCCGGCTGACGCAGGATGAGGCTACCGTCAGGCTTTACCGACTGGGCGATGCCCTGGTAGGTATCCTTACCTGACCTTAACTGAACCCTCTTGCCAAGTGTCACGAGCCTATCCCGCCACTCTTCAAAGACAGACTCCCCCTGCGAAGCCGCAAGGTAGAGTCTTTCCACCTCAACCAAAAGCCGCCGCACCAAACCCAGGCGTAAAACACGTTTCCCAAGCTCATCAGAGAGGCTGGTAGCAATACCAGCAATATCAGGGAAACCAGATACTTTAAGATTAACATTTATCCCGATACCCAAAATTGAGTAATCTACGTTTTCCCCGCGCAGACCGTTTTCAATCAGAATCCCTGAAACCTTCTTGTTGCCGATAAGGACATCGTTGGGCCATTTAATCTGTGGCTCAAGCCCGGTAGCCCACTCGATGCTATGGACAACCGCCAGAGAAGCAACCATTACCAGATAGGGTAAGTGAGAAATGTCAGGATGGAGAATAATAGATATGGCAATACTACCCTCCGGCGATAACCAGAGGCGCTTTATTCGTCCCCGGCCGGCCGTTTGCCTATCGGCAACAACCACGGTGCCCTCACTGGCCCCCTTTTGTGCCTCAAGCCGAGCTATTTCCATGGTTGAAGCCAGAACCGGGTAGTAAATAACCCTCTGTCCAATAAAACTGGTTCCTAAACTGTGAGTGATTGCAGCCTCAGACAAACTGCCCTCTGCCATTTAGACTCTCCTGAGCATAAAAGTAAACTTACCGTTTCATTATACTATCCAACTTAAAAACCACCAAAACCATCAGCCTGAACTTCTTGACTTCTTAGTTAAGCGTGGACTATACTATAATGACTTTTAGAAGCCCGAGTACTCTCCTGGAGTCTCGGCTTTAATTGTGACTAAAAAAGAAGCGCCAATGAAAATTGCTATCAGTGGCAAGGGAGGGGTCGGCAAGACTCTACTAGCATCCATTTTAGCCAAATCATTCGCTGAAGCAGGCTATCGTGTTCTGGCAATAGATGCCGACCCAGATGCTAACCTAGCCGCTACCCTCGGTTTTTCCCACCCGGAAAAGATAACCCCTATCTCTGAAATGAGCGAGCTCATCAAAGAGAGAACCGGAGCCCGCCCCGGCGAGACAACACCCTACTTCAAGCTAAACCCAAAAGTCAGTGATTTGCCGGAAAAATACAGCCAGAAATTGGACGGTATCAGCCTAATGGTCATGGGACGAGCCAAAAGGGGCGGCACCGGCTGTTACTGCCCGGAGAATGCCCTCCTTAAAGCCCTGATGAGCCATCTGCTGCTGGCTAGAGATGAAGTGGTTATTTTGGATATGGAAGCCGGCATTGAACATCTGGGACGGGCAACCGCTGGAGCCGTAGATAAACTCATTCTCGTGGTTGAACCGGGTCGGCGCAGTATTGAGACCGCCTCAACTATCAAGAAATTATCCCGGGATATTGGACTTAAAAACCCAGTGGCAGTGGGCAATAAGATAAGAAACGAGGCAGATAAAGATTTCCTAACCAGCACCATGCCAGAATTTGAGTTTCTGGGCTTCATCCCCTATGACACAGCCATAGTTGACGCCGACCTTGAAGGTAAGTCCGTTTTGGACTCAAGCCCGGCGGTAACCCGAGCTGTAAAAGAAATCTTTAAAACACTGCTGGAAACTAAATAAGCAAATAAATTAGCGGGAAGAAGACTTAAAAATACAAAAGGGGAAAAGGAGGTTTCTGTGGCCTACGACGCGGTTAAGATGAAGGATTGGCAAATTGCTGAAGAAGCTGAAAAGAAGATGCCGACCTCTGAGGAGTGGCAGGAAAGGCTAAACCTTGAGAAGGACGAGATTATTCCCTACGGGAGAATCCGCAAGCTTGATTTCATGAAGATTATCGAGCGCCTCAAGGACAAGCCAGACGGCAAGTATATCGAGGTAACAGCAATCACCCCGACACCACTGGGTGAAGGGAAAAGCACCACCACCTGTGGACTTATAGAAGGTATGGGCAAACGAGGCTTAAATGTCGGCGGTTGTATCCGCCAGCCTTCAGGTGGGCCAACCATGAACATCAAGGGAACCGCTGCTGGTGGTGGCAATGCCCTGCTGATACCTTTAACCGAGTTTTCCATGGGTCTTACCGGTGATATCAATGACATCACCAATGCCCATAACCTCGCCATGATTGCCCTGACTGCCAGAATGCAGCACGAGCGCAACTACAACGACGAACAACTGGCCAGGCTGACCAAGATGCGGCGCCTGGATATTGACCCAACCAGGGTTGAGATGGGCTGGATTATAGATTTCTGCGCCCAGAGCCTCAGAAACATCGTCATCGGCCTTGGTGGCCGCATGGACGGCTTCACGATGCAGTCCAAATTCAGCATCAGTGTCAGTTCCGAGTTAATGGCAATCCTGTCCATTGTCAGGGACTTAGCCGACCTTAGAGAAAGACTAGCCAATATTACCGTTGCCTTTGATAAGAGTGGCAAGCCGGTTACCACCGGCGACCTTGAGGTAGCTGGTGCCATGACCGCCTGGATGCGCAACACCATCAACCCAACTCTTTGCTCCACAGTCGAGTACCAGCCCTTAATGGTGCACGCCGGACCATTCGCCAACATTGCCGTCGGGCAATCGTCAATCATCGCCGACCGCATCGGGCTCAAGATGTTTGATTATCATGTCACTGAGAGTGGCTTTGCCGCCGATATCGGCTTTGAAAAGTTCTGGAACGTCAAATGCCGTTACAGCGGGCTCAAACCCCATGTATCAGTGCTGACCACGACCATCAGAGCACTCAAAATGCATGGCGGAGGGCCCAAAGTAGTTGCCGGTCTGCCACTGCCTGAAACCTACACCAAAGAAGACCTGGGGCTAATCGAGAAGGGGCTGGCCAATATGCTGCATCATATTGGCGTTATCAGGGCGTCTGGTATTAACCCGGTCGTCTGTATCAATCGCTTCCATACTGATACCGACGGGGAGGTTGCTCTGGTCAGAAAAGCGGCTGAAGCAGCCGGGGCGCGCTGTGCCGAGTCGTCCCACTGGGCCAATGGCGGTGACGGTGCCCTTGAACTCGCTGACGCCGTCAAGGATGCCTGCGAGGAAGAGAGTGAATTTAAGTTCCTCTACCCAATGGAAATGAAACTCAGGGAGAGGGTTGAGAAAATTGCCAAGGTGGTTTATGGTGCCGATGGTGTCTCCTGGACCCCTGAGGCTGAGGCCAAGGCAAAGACATTTGAATCCGATGCCAAATATGATGATTACACCACCATGATGGTCAAGACCCACTTATCATTAAGCCACGACCCGCAGCTTAAGGGCGTACCCAAAGGGTGGACCCTGCCCATCCGTGACGTGCTTATCTATTCCGGGGCGAAAGTCCTCTGTCCCTGTGCCGGCACAATCAGCCTAATGCCCGGAACCTCATCTAACCCGGCTTTCAAAAGAGTTGATGTTGACGTTAAAACAAGTAAAGTTCAGGGTCTGTTTTAACTGTTTTGCCCTGGGCTTGATATAATTAAAATAGATGACAAAAACTTTGCTAAGAAAAAAGGTAAGAGTTCACTTCGAACCCGATAATATTGATATTATCGTGGCTGAGGGCGAAAACCTCCTCAAGGCAGCCATCTCAGCGGGGGTACACATTACTGCCGCCTGCGGTGGGGCTGGCACCTGCGGCACCTGTAAAGTCTTGATTCAAAAGGGAGAAGCCCTAAGCACCCGAACCCCGAAGGTGTCTCAAGACGAGTGGCAGCAGGGTATAAGACAAGCCTGCCAGAGCAAGATACTCACTGACCTGGTGGTCTATGTCCCGGTTGAATCAAGACTTGAGACCGCAGTCTTAAGCCGGGAGATGAAGATGGTCTCAACCGGTGCTAAGGAAGCTCGGGCCTTAGCCACTGGCTGGTCATTTAACCCACCTTTGAGCAAGCTCTACGTTGAACTGCCGCCACCTACTTCAAAGGATAATATCAGCGACCTGTCACGGCTACTCAGGGGCATAAAACAGCGCTACCACCTCTCCAATATGTCGGTAGAATTTATGGTATTAAAAAAACTACCTCAAGTGCTGCGCAAAAGAAAGTTTAAGGTCACCGTCACCACTCTGGTTACTGCCACCAAGACCAAACTGGATAAGCGCCGACCGACAGTAATCAATGTCGAACCTGGAAATACCTCTGGCACGCACTACTCGCTGGCTTTTGACATCGGCACCACTACCGTCTGTGGACAGCTGCTTAACCTTGAGCGCGGACAAGTTTTAGGCGAAAGTGTCGCTTACAACGGGCAGATCAGTTACGGCCAGGATGTTATTACCCGCATCGCCTACTGCCAGAAACCCGGGGGTCTTAAAGAGCTACAGCAAGTCGTGGTCTCAACCATTAACCAGGTTATCGAGGAGATACTCACTCAAGCCAAGGTCAGTGCCAGACACATCGGGCATATTAATGTGGCCGGCAATACCACCATGACTGATATTCTGCTTGGCCTTGAACCAAAGTACCTAAGACTGAGCCCCTATACCCCGATCGCCAACTTTATCCCGCCCGTAAGGGCAAAATCACTGGTGATTAAGGTTGGCGAGCAGGTTCACCTCTTCACCTTCCCTTCGGTTGCCAGTTATGTCGGCGGAGACATTGTTTCGGGCATTCTTGGCTCCGGGGTTTATCAGGGGAAGAAACTGACCCTCTTTGTCGATATCGGCACCAATGGCGAAATCGTGGTCGGCAATTCAGATTGGATGGTAACCACCTCCTGTTCGGCTGGTCCAGCCTTCGAGGGTGGCGGTATCAAACACGGTATGGTCGCCTCAAGTGGTGCCATTGAGGGATTTAAGATTAACCCCGAAAACCTTGAGCCGGAAATTCAGACCATCGGTGGGGCCAAACCCAGGGGAATCTGCGGCTCAGGCTTAATTAACATTGTAGCTGGGCTGCTTGAGGCCGGTGTCATCAACCAGAACGGTAAATTTAATACTGACCTCGCTTCAAAAAGAATCAGAAAGGGCAGCGCCGGCTACGAATATGTCCTCTCCCAGGCAAACCAAACCCAGACCGGCAAAGACATTGTCATCACCGAGGCTGACATTGATAATCTCATCCGCACCAAGGCAGCCATGTATGCCGGCTGTCAGACTCTAGCCAGGAGCGTCGGGCTTAGCTGCCGCGACTTTGAACAGGTAATTATTGCCGGGGCTTTCGGCAATAACATTGATATTGAACGGTCAATTACTATCGGGCTTTTCCCCGAAATTCCGCTCGAGAGATTTATCTTCATCGGCAACGGCTCACTTCTCGGGGCTAGACTTGCCTCCTACTCAACTGATATGCTTGATGATGCCAGAAGAATCGCCCTGATGATGACCAATTTTGAACTTAGCGAAAATATCGACTTTATGAATAATTATGTAGCGGCGCTTTTTTTGCCCCATACTAATGCCGATGAGTTCCCTCAAATAAGCCAAGGACTCGGGAAGCTGCCCAAAAAACCACGAAAGGAGCTAACTGTTTGAGTTTCAGCATCGCTGTCGCCGGCAAGGGTGGTAGTGGCAAAACCTCAATTTCAAGTCTCATTATTCGCTATCTAAAGAAAAATAACCTTGAGCCAATCCTGGCAATTGATGCCGACCCAAATGCTAATTTGGGGGAAAGCCTCGGGCTGGGTATAAGTAAAACCCTTGGCTCGATGCTGGCCGAGTTTCAGGGAGAGAAACTCGGCATCCCAGCCGGAATGACCAAGGAATCCTACCTTGAACTGCGTCTAAATGAGATTATCGTTGAAAGTCAGGGTTTAGACCTGGTAACCATGGGCCGGGGTGAGGGACCGGAATGTTACTGCTATCCCAACCTCATCTTGAGAAAATTCATTGACCGACTGGCAGATAACTATGCCTTCGTGGTGATGGACAATGAAGCCGGACTGGAACATCTAAGCCGCAGGACCACCCAGAATATTGACCAGCTCCTGCTCGTCTCCAACCACTCAGTTAAGGGTGTCAGAACCATCGCCCGGATTAAAGACCTGGTCTCAGAATTGAAGCTTAACGTTAAAAGACAGTCAGTGGTAATCAATATGGTTCCGGACGGGCTCGACCCAGCCGTCAGTGAGGAATTAGCCAGGCTCGAAATTAAGGTGGAAGCCGTAATTCCATTAGACGGGCAGGTATACGAGCATGACCTCAAACTCAAACCACTGCTTGAACTGCCCGACGATTCCAAAGCAGTCAAGGCAGTTAATAAGTTGATGGCGAAAGAGCTCAACCAAACTTAAAATAAGGGGGTAAAATGACAGCCGAGATTATCAGCGGCACCGAGATTTCAAAGCAAATCCGGGGAGAATTGACTCAAGAGATTGCCCAGCTTAAGGAAAAGCACAATCTGGTGCCGGGACTGGCCACCGTTCTGGTTGGTGAAGACCCGGCTTCACAGGTCTATGTGGGGCAGAAGGAAAAGACCTCCCTGGCCCTGGGTATCTACTCAGAAAGACACGACCTGCCAGCCGAAACAACTGAAGCAGAGCTTCTAGCACTAATTGATAAGTTAAACCGAGACCCGAAGATTCACGGCATTCTAGTGCAGCTGCCCCTGCCGAAACACATAAGTGAGACCAATGTCCTTTATGCCATTGACCCGAAGAAGGATGTCGATGGTTTTCACCCGGTAAATGTCGGCAAGCTGATGATTGGCAAGCCAGATTTTTTGCCCTGCACCCCCCACGGCATTCAGCAACTCTTAATCAGGTCAGGGACCAAGATTGATGGTGCCGAGGTAGTGGTCATGGGCAGGAGCAATATCGTCGGCAAGCCGATTGCCAATATCCTGCTACAGAAGAGAGAAGGAGCCAATGCCACCGTTACCATTTGCCACACCGGAACCCGTGATATTTCACTTCACACCAAGCGGGCTGATATAATAATAGTAGCCGCCGGCAGACCAAAAGCCCTAACCGCCGATATGGTTAAAGATGGGGTGGTGGTGATTGATGTTGGGGTTAACCGAATCGGCAAGAGCCAGTCGGGTAAGGCTATTCTGGTCGGTGATGTTGACTTTGAGGCGGTCAAAGAGAAGGCTAAAGCCATTACCCCGGTACCGGGTGGCGTCGGCCCGATGACCATAACCATGCTGATGCTAAACACCCTAAAAGCCGCCAAACTAGCCGCAGGTTCAACCTAAGAAAGGAGTCGCCATGGAATATGAGATTGAGGAAAAGAGCGCACCCGGACGGGATAAAGTGAAGGTGCTTGGTAAAACCTTCAAAAAAGGAAGACCTGAGGGTGAGCAACAAGGCAAATGGAGACAAAAACTGGAAACCAGGGGGGAAAAGCTTAAATATCTCGAAACCGGTGAGAGATACTGGTACGGAAAAGACTGGTTTGGTAGTGAAAAGAGGAAAAATCCAGCCTAAGGAAGGATAAAGATGGCATTTGAGATTCCAAAAACAGCCTACAGCGGCAAAATCAGGGAGATAAAGCTGGGCACCGGAGATAAAGCCCTGACTATCGGTGGTGAAACCTCCTACCCTTTCTACCTTTTTGAGGGCGAGATGCCAAACCCGCCCAGGATAGCCATGGAGGTCTGGGACTCACCACCCCAGGACTGGGCCGAAGCCGCCCTGGAACCATTTGCGGGAGTAACCGATGACCCGGTTCTGTGGGCACAGAAGTGCATAAGTGACTATGGGGCGGAGATGATTTGTCTGCAACTTATTAGCACTGACCCCAACGGGCTTGACCGCAGCGCTGATGAAGCCGCCGCGGTTGCAAGGAAGGTGGCTGACGCTATCTCGGTTCCCCTAATCGTTTGGGGAACCGCCAACCACGATAAAGATTCCGAGGTTTTAACCAAGGTAGCCGAGGTCTGCCAGGGCAAAAACCTTATTTTGGGACCGGTTGAGGAAGGAGACCATAAGAAAATTGGTGCCGCCGCTATTGGCTATCACCATACAGTGATTGCCTCAACACCGATTGACATCAATTTAGCCAAGCAGCTCAATATTCTGCTCGGTAACCTTGGTGTCCCCGATGAACAAATCCTGATTGACCCGACCGTCAGTGGTATTG
>SDBS01007533.1_pt1 | contig 10556 bp, 10 predicted proteins | sample 2277091 | NCBI WGS metagenome assembly SDBS01 (sample SAMN10404972, study PRJNA504765) | marine sediment metagenome | isolation source: marine sediment core GS10_PC15, 163 cmbsf | place: Arctic Ocean: Southern Knipovich Ridge | collected 2010 | reverse complement strand
GAAAGTGCCGGTGCGATTGTTGTCGATAGATTTCAGCAGAAGCTTCGCACGCCGCATCCGAAACTTTATATCGGCAAGGGTAAAGCGGAGTTATTAGCTGATAGTATATTGAAAAGCGTTAGGGAAACCGAAACATCATTACAGGGAATTACTGAATTAGTTAATACGCTTAACCTATTATTTGGGACAAGTTCCGATGAATCAGAAAAAATATCTATATCGTTTAAAGATGTCTGGAATTGGTTAAATGAAATATCAAAGCTAATAAATCCCATATACTGGATTTTAAAAGCGATAGATGTAGTCGTACTAACGGTTGCGAAAGCTCTTAAATCGTGGAATGATGTATTAACGGGGCAGATTAGTATATGGGAACATCTTGTTAATTTAGTTGGTGGCTCGTTTGTTGCTGCTATTGGGGAAGCGGTCAGGGGCATATTTAAAATGGGAGATGCCCTTGATGATACTCTTAAAAGGGTTGAAAGTCTAAAGGAAAAAACCGAGCGATTAAGAGAAACAACTAAAAAGCTACGAGATATTAGAGAAGGGAGAGCAGGTAAAACGGTCGGGCCGTTACCGGCAGACGGCGTTGCTACTGATGGTGATGGTGGTATTGGCGGCGGCGGTGGCGGTGATACCGATGCGCGGAAAACGGTTGCCGAAATTGAACGTGAAAATATTCTAAATGAACGTGAAAATATTCGTAATGAGTGGGATAATGAACAACAGCGCCGCGACACGAATACCGAAATTAAAGAAATATTACGGTTAAAAGATGAGCAGATAGAAGCCGAAGCAGATGCTGCTGAACAAGCAGACGAGAAGATAAGGAAAAGCATATTTACTAATGCAACCAACGCATTAAGCGCGGCTATATTAGGTAGTAAGAATGCGATAAAACAACTTTTTGGTACTTACTTGCAGAACACGTTAATGACTACCTTTGCCGTAGTATTTAGTTTAATTAGCGGTGCTGACACTGGAATAGCAGGTGGTTTATTAGGGTTTTTAGGTGGCATATTTGGGGATAAAGGTTTTGCTGAAAAGGGTGTATTACAACTTGCGCAAGGGGGCGCATTCTCATCTGTTCTTTCAAAACCTCAACTAGCTGTGATTGGAGAAAAACCTGGTGTAAAGGAAACGGCGGGTGCATTCCCCCATAATCTTGACGGGTCCAGAGTTCTATTAAACGATGTACTCCCGAACTTTCCGGATGTAGTTTCGGCAATTAAAAGTAGCGGCGGTCAAACTGTTGTAAATATAAATCCGTCAATAAGTCCTTTATTAGATGTAGAAATATCGGAGCGTAATATACGAGGTCAAAGAATGAGGGCAAATGATATCGCGCAGTAAAGACCATATAGATAAAGCTCAATATACTGGTTCCGGTTTCTTTATATATTTAGTACGCGGCCAACGAACTACGGACGTAACGGAATCCACAGCTAACCTACCGGCTATATCAAGAGCATTGGAGAGCGAGGTAGACGGTTACGGACGTGCTATTCAATCACGTATTTCGGTTACATTTAATAACGATGTATGGGATTTATTACAACCCCTGCCAGAAGACACAAGCGATATCGGAATAGTTATCAAACATAAGCGTGATTATAACAACGAAACTTATAGACTCCATTACGGAGTAGCGGAGGATTTACCGAGTATAATTGATAGCGTTGCAAACAACCAGATAACAATCCAATTCGTTTCGATATTCTCAACTCTGGGGGACGGGGATAATTTAGTTGACCCGAATACAAGCGAAGAGTACCGGAATATTCAGGTCAATAAATTGATAGACGCCTTCGATTCGGAGTTTTTAACGAATGCTTTTAGCAGAGATATACCGATTAAAGTATATTCAGATGTTAGGTGGTGGTCTGCTAGATTCCGACCTTATAAGAAGCGAATTATTGATAGCGAAACTTACGATAATACGGTTAAACCTAAAACGATAGCAAGCGATGATACCTATTTGTATTATCCGGTTAAAGATTGGATTGTACGTTATGACCCCAGTACGGACATAGAAAAACTTATAACGAAAATAGGTTCAGGGAATGAATGTTTATATTTGGAATATGATTCGGGAGATATTTATTATGTTACTCGCGAGGATATTGGAAGGCGGGGGTGCGGTTCTTTTACGATTTCAACAGTCGGCCACACCGTATCCCCGACCGAATACTTTTATAAGTATGATGAAGGTTTCGAGATAAAAGCGAAAAATATATTAAGGGCGAATCTTGCAATATCGGGAGATACGAATCCGGTCCCGGCGTCGTGGGATACCCAGATGATAGGGAGCGGGAATGTCCCCCCTGATAAAAACTTATCCTCGGGCCGGCCGTTTAGGGGGGTCCAGGACGCGGCGCAATCCGACCCGTTAAAAGGATTAAATTACGTACTCATTGAGGGAACGTTACTTGACCTTGAGGGCGTAAAGGCGGACTGGATTAATCTAACTGATTGGTGGTGTCAAATAGAGGACACGAGCGATAATCGTTCTCAACAGTTAGGATGGGTAACTGAAATTGATTATCGGGATAATAACTATATTATTTATTTTGAGCGTCCTTTTACTAGCGATTATGATAAAGCAACCTCGATTATATTCTTTTTCCCACCGGAGGTAATGCCTACTCATAACTTATTTTTACCCGACCATATAAAGGTATCAATAAATTACGATAAAGACGAATTATCCGATAGGGATATGCAACCGGTAGTTATAGAAAAACGGTTGAGACTAGAGGGGAAGCAATCTTCTTATTATCCCGATATAGTAGCGGAGTTATCGGAAGGTGATGAAATATTGTTACCCCCCGATTATTATTCGTTTACTTCGTGTGATACTGCGGAGGAGTTTGAAAACAATAATGGACATAAGGAATATAAAGCCAGTCCTTGCGCGGAGTTCTCGGTTAAACTAGACTGGATTAGTAGGCAAGGTCAATATTTATTAGCTGATAGTTTCAGGGTTGAGAACGACCAGCAACCTAACGATTATGAGATATGCGGGCCGAACAAAGTTACTTTAAACGGTAATGAGATAAAATGGAATAACGGAGAGTTAGTCGAAAGTTACGGCAATATATATCTACATAAAGCCCCTAACAATAAAATCTATGTAGCGGTAAACGAAATTAAGGAAGCTAATCACGGTCGTTATACTAGAATCAGGTTAGGTGTTTGGGATAGCGCATTGCAACGGGTTTGGAGTTTCTATAAATCTCGTTACGAGGATAGCGGCGATAATTATCAATTGAGTTCTCCGATTGCCGTAAAAGATGACATCCTATACGGCGGAGCGAAACTTTATAATAAGAACTGGGTTAAAACCGGGCTACAAATAGTTTGGGCGCGTCCGCCGCAAGGGACTTTTAAACCGAACGATAACGACGGGGGATATGCGGCTACCGTGTTGATACCTGGAGATCATTTAGATTTACTAGATAAGAAGGGGCGTATAAGGATAGGCTCGACTGCGGACGGTGACGCGGGGGCCAAAGAATATATAATATCCGAAGCGCAAATTGTAACCCGTCAATTAAACGATGTAGGCCTTGACCATACGGTGGCTGGGTATGGAACTACTAAAGGCAAGTGGACTCATTTAATACTAAAATCTATTGACTTTGATATTCCCGCTGGTTTAGTAGCTAATCCGTATGAGGTAGCCGTTAAAGGGGAATTACTAGGTAAGTATATTTCGGTGATGCAGGGCTGGGATATTCGTAGTGTAGCGTATAAATGGGATAATGACTTAACAATAATAGATACTGCTACTCGTGTATATGGGACTGAACTGGAAGGTAAAGATGATGATTTAGGTGAAATATTAACGGTTGAATATGATGATGACTGGGATGATTGCCCTAGAATGTCGTTATCTGAACCTAGGGTTTTAATCGGAATAAAAGTATTCTTAAAAAATCAGGAGTTCGTAATTACGGATTTTACCGACGAATTGAGAGTAATAGAACCGCCGGAAGGGGAAGCCTATGTTAAACGAAATCAGGGTAGCGATTTTAAAACTACTTTTATATATTTAAACGACCTCTATACCAATCTTGAGATACGAGTCGAATATTCCTATTATCCCGAAAACGTAGAGTTTGATAATTTTATACTATTCAAGGGTAAAGTATATTATAATGAGACTGGAGATTTGAATAAATGGAAGATTTACAGTCCGGTATCGTTGACAACCATAGAGGATTTTTCGATAGGAGTAAACGAAGACGGATTTTATTCTAACCTCGTAGAATGCAATAATAGATTATACGGATTTACAGAACCATCCTATACGTTAAGGCAATATGATTTTAATTGGAGTTCCTATATCGAGTTAGCCGAAACCGAGGGTATCCGTGCTTGGGATATTTTAGGGCGTATTAGTTCGGTTTGCAATAATTCTTTATATGAGTTAAACGGTAATTATCATTTTAAGCGACGTGATAAGTTTCAAGGTAGAGGGGAAATATTACACGGGACGATTCATAAAACTATAATCCCACCGTTTAGGAAAGTTGAAATAGCTTATCGAAACGGGAAAGCTGTTGTCGGGGAAGGTGAACCGGTATACTCAAGAAACTGCTCTTTTATATCCGATTATAAGCATGCTCTAATCATAGCGCAAGAGGTTTATAATTTTTATGGTGAAGGAATTAGTAAATATGAACTTGAGATTTTATTTAGGGATGATATAGAAATGCTGGATATGTTTTATTTCTATCACGAAGATAAAAGAATATCGGGTTATACGGTAGGTTTAGATTTGAATCCGGAGCCGCCCTGGGTTAGCAAGCTGACTTTATACGAAACGCCGGGGAGTATATTATCGTAGACTTTACGACAACGACGGACGGGGGGATTGGGAGTCCGGTATTTAAACTCCGAAACCTTGCCGATGACGCTACTTTGGCTACTATAACGATAGCGGTAACTACCCCTATTAATGGTCTATCTATACGACCCAACCGTCCACAATCTGGATACGTACCGGAACTCTATAATTCTATCACTACTCCGCAAGGGCAAGAGGTGCAATTAATACGGGGTTTTCGATTAAACGAAACGCTGGTATTCGATATATTAGATGTTCCTACACTAGCTAACATCAAGGCAATCATAGGACATCCATATAAGATTATATATTATTCTCATTCCGATAATACGAATCGGTGGGATTATGTAAATAAAGTTGGTAGTTATAATTACCTGAATCAGAACATAACTTTACCATACTATAACGCAACTTTAACAATTAGGGGAACTCATTTAAGAGAAAGTATACCCCACTACTTTATACGTCAAAGGGTTTTAAATCACGCGGACTGGACGGGCGCGGCGTTCTCATTAACCGAAAAAGGGTATGCTTTACGAGCAATGAATCATACTGATTGGTTAGCAGGTAATTTCTCGACGGTTGAGCAAACGTATGGACACGTTCCCGCGAGCGCGGGTATAGCGGCAATAGACGGCTATGTTAGCGATGGAATATAATCAAAGGAGTAGCAATGAGTAAAATTAAAGATCTCGAAGAGCAGGTATCTAATTTAAATATTGCTATCAAAGAAAAAGATGCTATGAACGTCAAGCATCTTGAGGTCAATAATAAATTGGCTGGCGATGTAGCGAAACGTAATAAAACTATTATCCAGCTTGAAAGCGATAAAGCTAATTACGAAAAGATATTCGCTAAAAAGGACAAGCAGGTTGAGCGGCAATTTAGATTTATCCAGGAATACCGGGAAGGATTAGTTAGACTAGGCAACGCTTATAAGAACGACGGTATATGCGATAACGGAGCTATTGAGATTTTAGTAGCTAAAATTAACGAATTACTAATAACGATAAAGGGGGAATAAAATGGCTAGTGAGCAAGCAATTCCCTATCCGATAGGAACGGGTTATGAGGCGGGAGACGGGGCGGCTTCGTCTAACGGCGTTATATTTAACAATGAATATGACGCTAACTATGAGGTATTATCTAAACTAATAAATGGTTTATATTATGATGGTAACGATGCGCTTGATAAAGCAAGTGGCGCGGCTTCTTGTGAAATCTATTTAAGGACATCAGAAGCAAGTATTGCGGATGTCAACTCTCGTAAAGGCGCAACGGTTGGACAATATTGCCAAGTTGAATATACCACCGGCGGTCAGGATTATGTATTCGATGTATTAGTTCAAGAGGACGGATCGGGTTATCCGTTTATACAATTCGATAGTTTAGACTGTGTATCGCGAACACCGGCGCAAGCGACGGCGGCTGTTGCCGATTATTCTGCGGCCGCGTTTATAGACGCGCTTGATATCGGAACTAAAGAACGTCCGTGGCGCGTATACGTTTCTCGACTTATAACCCAATATAACGCACCCGAAGCCGTGACTGGAGCTAGCTTAGCAACTGATACAGCGGCGGCGGACGTTCTGGCTACTGAATATAACGTTACTAAAACCGATGTTGAATTAGCGGTAATTACCGGAACTGGAGAAATTAAAGCTGGTCAGGTATCAGCTAGTTCACTAGATAAAGCGGAAGCATTATCCGATGATTCCCCTCTCAACCTGTTAAAGGACGGTACGACTAGGGACTTTTTAGAGGGTGTTGATATTGCCTTCGGATTAAATAAATACGGCGCGGCTACAAGTTGGGCCGAAGAGACTACGATTATTCCTTACGCCGGAAAATCAAGTCAAGAGTTCGTAGCGGCGGGTTCTAATGTAGGTATAGAAGCGGTGTTAGCTGGGGATGTTTACGCTACGGAGTTGGTTTCGGAGAACGTAACGGTTATAGCAACGGTTTACTCGACGGTTATTAATAACGTCAAGATAGGAATCGAAGATGATGTAACCGGACTCATTACCGATACTCCGACGTTAGCGGCTGCGACGTGGACCGAAATATCGGCGACGGTTGCGGTAACGGCGGGAGCGGTTGATTTGACGGCGGTTATTTTAGCGGCTGGGGCCGGAACTATTTACGTAACGGATATATCAGTATATCGCGGTGATAGCGTATTTAAACACTACCCGTCGCCGGAAGCAGTTGTTATACATAATGTGCTTGATAACAGATTCTATAACTATATTCCGTTTGGAGATTTAGCAAGCGAGTTAGCTTTAGGAAATGACTATCCCGGCCACGCTTGGTTAAACGGGCCCTCGACACATCCTATATGTTGGGGTGGTACAGGGGCAAGCGTATTAGAAAACGGCGCGGGGAACTTCTTATATGCTAATGCAAGCTGGGAAATGCAATTAGACGTTGGTGAATATTACGACCATTATATTGGATTTGTTAGTAGTATAACATCGGCAGTTCAAGAATGTTTAGGAAAGTCGTTTACTTTTGCTTGCTGGATATTAAAGGACGGTGCGAATACTCAAGAATTAGACCTTGAAATAATAACGGATGGGACAGGTGGAACTACGACATCTAATAGTTTTGCGGTCAACGATTATTCTAATTGGGCGCAAGTAGCGGTTACATTGGACACTGTCCCTTCGGATGCTACGTATATTAGATGTAGAATAATCAATAACGGAGCGGCGCAAATAAACGTATATGTAGACGGTTTAATGGGAACTCAAACCAAATACCCAATAGCCTTTACATCCGTAACTCCTTGGGATTATATCAAACATATATACGGCAATGCCGGTGCGGTCGTTCTTGGTACGGAAATAATGGCAACAGCGGACGGTATACAAGCTCCGATTCCCGTTGGTGTAAATATATTAATATATGGTTTGACAGTTTACGAGGATACAGCCGGAGCCGGAGATGATATATTTTTCCCGTTTAGAAAAAGCTGGAACGGTGCGGTCTGGGTAACAACTGATATGAACGCTGCTATAAGTATAACGCTTGGCAACGGAGAGGATTATGAAAGTGCAGGAGATATTAGTAGTACGCTCAATTTAGTATCTTCTGGGGCATTGTTAGGGGCGAAATGTACGGGGCCGATAGCATCCAATGGTAGCGATGCAATCGTAACTATACACGGTTTAAGCTGGGGTATATAATATGAGATATTTACTAATATTACTAGCAATTCAAGCGTGGGGACTTGACCAATTAATCGAAAATCCTAGTGAAATAGTTTACTATGAATTAATAGATAGTCAGTACATTGCCGACGATTTCTATTCCTCTAATGGATTTATAACGAACGTAACTATACAGGTGGTTTATAGCTATTGGTTCGGGTGGGATGTAGAAATAGAAACGGTTTATATATTGATATATGATGATGAGTTGGGCGATAACCCTGTATATGTCAATGAATATACAAACTTCACCTCTACTGATATGGGTATGGGTTGGTATGATTATTGCTTCCACGCACCTTATCAAATTGACATACCAACTATAATTCATATATATACCGGTTATCATTACATAGCTATCAGAACCAATAACTGCGCTGACGGGTGGACTTCAATAATCAACGTCGAACACGAAAATTATGAGCAGTGTTACCGAGGGAGTCCCTGGGGCGGCTGGGAAAATTACGGAGATTACGATATGGCTATTAAGTTAGATACAAATAGTATCGGTAGTTTAGGTTATAAATCAACCGATATTAAAACTATATCGCTCGGCGAATTAAAAGCCGTATATAAATAAAGTTATTAGATGAAATTAAGAAGAGGACGGTGATATGGGAGATTTCGATAGACTAGACGAACGGTCGAAAACACAAGGAAAAAGGTTAGACGGAATGAGCGATAACATAAACGATTTAGAAACGAATCTGAACACTTTAACTCTCAATGTTAATACATTGGCGGGGGTAGTGGATAATCAGGTAAAAACTAATAGAGTTATAAAAGGATTGGGGGGCGCAATAGTTATAGCGATTGTTATTGAAATAGTACTGCGTTATGTCTGAAATCAAGTTTGATAAAAAAATAAAAGAAATGCAAGGATTCGTTACCGCTAATGAATCTATCGAAATATATAAACAAGAGATAATACGGTCTCATATAACGTTAAGATTTGCGTTCGCGGTTATGGGAATAATCATAATAACATTAATTTTACTATTGAGGTAGAGATGAAATTATGCGTATACGACCACGAGCCGCCCTCGGAGTTTGAAGGATTGCCGCGCGGTGTTGGCGGCTGGACAATAGTTGAACCATTTTTCGATGATGTTGAAGGCGATAACACTCTGGGCGTTAATAAGGACGGAGTTCAATATCCTTTGATGAAGCAAGTCCGCAATAGCTACGAATTATATTACGATGAACGGATGTCCGACATCTCCGATTTAGTCGATGATTTAAATACCGAGTTATCGGTCCTTGATATTGGAATTAAACTTACCTCTATCGCGAATAAAATAGCGGAAATTGATATCGAATACCTTTCCGCTGCGACAGATATTCATAATCTAATGGACGCGATAAACGAAAATCTATACGATGATTACATAATATTTCTTGAATCATAGGGGGTAATATATGAATGGTGATAGCGGATTAAGATCTCGCAAGTTTTGGCTGGTAGTCGGATTAATGGGTATAGGCGCGGTTCGGATGTTTATAACTGGATTACCTATCTATGCTGAAATATCGCCGCAGGAGCTTGCTATATGGTCAACGCTATGCGGAGTAGTCGGCGGTTATCTAGGCGTAAACTATTTCGTTAAAAAACTGGGGAATGGTAAAAATGGAACTAATAAAAATACCAGCTCACCCGTCTAATCGCTCAAGTCGCGGCGGAGTTAAACCGCGTATGATAGTTCTACACTACACGGCGGGCGGTGGGGACGGTGCTATTAGCTGGTTCCAGAATCCGAAGGCCAATGCGTCCGCTCATTACGTAGTCAAGCGCGACGGACTTGTAGTCGAAATGGCCGACGTTATACATTCGTGTTGGCATGCGGGACAACGAGGGAAACGGGGTAGTGAAATAAAACCTAACCGTTCGTCAATAGGGATTGAGATTGCTAACTGGGGAGAGGTACATTTAATTGGCGGAAGGTATCTAACCTGGATTTATTTCGATAAAAGTATTAGCGGAAGCGGGCCGGCTATCCCTAAAAACGAGGTTATAGAAATCGGCGGTAGGTACTGGCATATTTACCCGGACGTACAAGTCGAAGCTGTTTTTCAACTCGTTGAAAGGCTATGCAATGATAACGATATACCGTATCAATTTATGTTCAAAGGTCAAGAAGGTTTTACTCGCGCTGGAATCACTTACGATAAAGTTCCGTACTATTTACCGTCGGGTAGAATGAATAGCCGATTAGCAATATCACGTTTTAGGGACACGGCGGGTATCTGTTGTCATTGCCATATATCTCAAGGCAAAGATGACCCCGGCCCGGCGTTCCCGTTTGAAGATATGTTCGGCGAACAGGCGGCGGCGCGATCCTAAGGATACGTACAATTCCCTGATTGATTCCCGTTATCGTAGTAATGGTTATCGGATATTTATATAGTGTCAATTTTTGACACCGGAGGGAACTATGGATTTAATTAAAAAGTATTGGTGGATATTCTTTATCCTTGCGCTTATCTTATTTATT
>SDBS01007532.1_pt1 | contig 10556 bp, 6 predicted proteins | sample 2277091 | NCBI WGS metagenome assembly SDBS01 (sample SAMN10404972, study PRJNA504765) | marine sediment metagenome | isolation source: marine sediment core GS10_PC15, 163 cmbsf | place: Arctic Ocean: Southern Knipovich Ridge | collected 2010 | reverse complement strand
GCGACGGTAGTAAACGTTGAGGCGGTTACGGCTCCGGCTACCTCGGAAGTGCCCTTCAAAGCAGAGTTATAGAGGTCCACTCCATCCTCCCGGTATCGCTGGATAGACTCCAGCACAACGATGGAGTTATCCACAAGCATACCAATGCCAAGGGCCAAACCTCCTAACGATATGATGTTGAGTGAAATATTTGATGTGTACATCAAAAAGAACGTGATGATAACTGAGATGGGAATAGCGGTCCCGATAATAATTGTGCTCCGCAGATTTTTAAGGAAATAGAGAAGAATAAGTATGGCTAGAATCCCTCCAATAATGGCTGTTTGAATGACCTGGCGGATTGTGTTTTTTATAAACTTAGCCTGGTTGGTAATGACCAGATAGTCCAAGCCTCTTGGCTTGAGAACGTTTTCACGGACTCGAGCCAGCCTTTCTGTGACCAAGTTTGAGACCGTGACTGTATTGGCATCGGCCGCTCTATAGATAGCGGCTTCGATACACTCTAGTCCGTTGATCTTCGAGATGACCTTCCGTTCCTTATACCCCCGGAAGACTTCGGCAAAGCTTCCCAGTTTTATAAGAATGTCGTCTCGCCTTATAATGATGATATCTTTGATTTCTTCGACAGACTTGAACTCGTTGACCGTACGGACGAGAAATTGGCTATCTTGTTGTTTCAAAATACCGGCGGATAAATTGACATTTTCCTGAGACAACCGGCTGACGACCGTGGATATCGGGATATTGAGAAGGCTGAGTTTCTGCTCGTCGATATCGATATGGATCTCATCTTCGAGACCACCGGAAATTGAGCATGCTGCCACACCCTCGATGCTTTCCAGCGCCTGCTTAAGTTCTGTTTCCGCAATATAGCGGATTCGAGACAGATCGGAATCTCCGGTGATTCCCAGCTTCATGATGGGCTCCTGATTGGGATCATACCTCAGAATGATTGGCTTCCTTGCTTCCAGCGGCATCCGCATCAGATCCAGTTTTTCACGAACTTTTAAGGTGGCGAAATCCATATTTGTGTTCCAGGCAAACTCGATAGTGACTTCCGAAAGCTCCGCTCTGGACACCGAAGAGATCCGGATCACATTATCAACAACTCCACAGGTCTCTTCGATCGGTTTGGAAAGGATGTTCTCAATTTCTGAAGGAGCGGTTCCCGGATATTCGGTTTTAATGGTCAGTGTCGGGTAAGATATATTAGGGAGCAAATTAAGATTTAGCCTGGAATACGAGATAAACCCAAATATCAATGCGGCAATTGTGAACATAGATATGGCGACGGGGCGGTTGATGGAAAACTTGACGATTTTCATTGGACGACTTTGACTCTCTGTCCATCTTTTAGAGATTCGGTTCCCACGGTGACAATCAGTTCTCCTTCCTCAAGGCCATCGACAATTTCAACCATGTCTTCTTCAAGCAAACCGATGGTGATCTCTCTTTGTTCCGCTTGCATCCGATTGAGTACAAAAACAAAAGTTTTATTCTGCTTATAGAGAATGGCTTTGCGGGGGATGACGAGGACGTCCTCTTTTTGACCGACGATGATCCGAACTTCGACGAACATCCCTGGCTTCATCTGGCGAGACTCATCATATACTTCAACAGTCACTTTGACGGTTCCTGACTGGACATCGATTCGGGGATTGATCAGCTTGACGGTTCCCTTAAACATGGATCCCTTCAGGATATCGGTGGTAATTTCCGCAATCATTCCCGGAGTCAATTTGATGGAATCGGCCGAAGGAACAAATACCCGAACGAGTAGCGGAGAAAAATCTTCGATCGTGTAGACCTGCTGGTTTGCGTTGACCTTGTCTCCGACCTCGATCAATCTCTCTGTGATATATCCCTCCGCCAGGGCTCGAATCTTTGTCCAATTCAACTGGATCTGCAGATTCTTAAAGGCCTCCTGTCGGTTGTCATAGTCGAGCTTTCTCTGGTTAAGCTGAGTTTCTGCGGAGAGATATTCCTGCTGCGAAATCAGTTCTCTGTTCATGAGTTCCTGACTGCGTTCGAGTGTTCTTTTTGCCTCTTCATAACTGAGTTTAGCCTGTTCAAGTTGTATGCTGGCCTGTTGATAACCGATCTTGATTTCTGTGTCGTCGAGGAGAGCCAGGATATCATTCTCTTTGACATAGGCGCCCTCCTCCCGGAGGATTTCTTTAACATATGTGGAAAGTCGGGAATGGAGTTCAATCGTCCGCTCCGGCTCAACGACTCCATTGAGAACAAGATAGGAGTTCAGATCTTTCCGGCTGACGCGTTCTACATTGACAAGGGGAGCCTCTCCCCCTCCCTGCATCTGTGCCAGCATCTCTGCCACCCTCTCTTTTGGGATCATTCCGGATTTGATGGCGGCCTTCATTCCTTCCGGGATATCCAGCTTGTCTATATCGATGTCCTTGCTTTCTGCACCTTCTTGAGTTGAAGCTTTTTTTGCGGGAGCTTTATCTGACGGGGAATCCTGTGTTCCGGACTTTCCGCACCCCGCCATCAGGCCTACACTTAGGGTTAAAATCAAAATCATTAATTTTTTCATTGTTTCTCCATAGAAAATCTCTAGTCGAACGGCTTCAATAAAGTTTTTGAATGAACAAAAACCAAAATATTTATTCTTATATAGTTAAGACGAAAAAAAAAGGATTTTCTTTCAATTATTCTTTAAAAATGGGAAGAATGTATAAGTTTAGCAATTTGGGATTTAAAAAAAACTTTAATTCTATCATTTTTCTAGAGATAATTGGGCTCCATGACCCCTTGAACCCTCGAATCCTTTCTTTATACTATTCTTGTTTACTTAATCAATGGCTGGAGAGCCTTAAACCAGTTGAGGGCCAGGCATCTGTAGCCTTCTTCGGTGGGGTGCATTTCGGGAAGAAGGCCTGGCTCATTTATAAAGAGCGTAGTGTTATCCACGACCGGAAGGTTTTCCTCTCTCCCAATTTTTAAAATAAGAGGATTGATTTCGCTGGTCACGCGCTCCTGTGATTCAGGAGAGAAAGGGAAGGAGACTCCCTCTGGAATAGGGAGGATTGTGGAGAGAAGTATGCGTGATTTTTTCCCATCCGGGTCTTTGAACTGGCTGAAAATGGCTAAAATATCTTTCATGTTTGCGTAGAACTGTTCCTTGGAAGTCCTATCATGGTCGTTACGGACATCATTTGTCCCCAAAAGAATGCAGATAAAGTCCGGATGTTCTTCCTCTAGAGATTCCCTGTTTTTCTGCAGATAATCCAAATACTCTCCTGTTGTGTGCCCGCTCTGTCCATAATTAAAGACCTTGGCCTGGATTCCTTCAGAAATGAAAATTTTTTTTAGAAATCCCGGGTAAGGAGATTCCGTGAGGCTGTCTCCGGCACAGAGGACAATAACTCCTCGTTGAGATGAAGAACAGGATAAATAGAGAAAGAGAAAAAGAAAGAAAGTTATGGAGCATGCCGTCCTTGCCTTCATTCTTCACCTGTCACCCTTCACCCTTCGATTTTTTCTTTTTTTAGACTCTGAAAAATGAGAGGAAGGACGATGAGTGTCACCAAGGTGGACGTTATGAGTCCCCCAACAACAACGGTGGCCAAGGGCCTCTGAATCTCCGCTCCCGGACCCCGGGCAAGAAGGAGAGGCAGAATGCCAAAAATGGTGGTAAAGCTTGTCATCAGGACCGGTCTAAGTTTTGTTTGCACTCCATCCAGAATGGCCTCTTTCATGGGCAGGCCGTCCTTTAATTTGCGGTGAAATGCGGAGATCAGGACAAGGCCGTCCTCCAGTGCGATACCAAATATCGCTATAAATCCAATGGAAGCAGGAACGCTCAGATATAGACCCGATATCTTCAAGGCAATGATTCCCCCTGTCAGTGCCAGCGGAATATTGATGAGGATGATCAAAACTTCCTGGAAGGAATTGAAAATTGTAAACAGCAGGAGTGCGACAAGGACGAGAGTGATAGGCATAATCAAGCCAAGCTTTTTATTGGCTCTCTGCTGGAGTTCAAACTGGCCTCCCCAGGACATGGAATATTCGGGAGGAAGAGTCACGGTGTCTTCGATTTTTTTCTGGGCTTCTACCACGAACCGTCCAATGTCCCTCCCCCTTATGTTAGCCTGGATGGTGATAAACCTTTTATTGCGTTCCCTGCTGATGGATCTGGCGCCGAGGACCTCTTCCGTGGTGGCAAACTGCTTCAGGGGGATTTGGCCCCCATCGGGCAGGCGGATCAAGAGATTTTCGATGTGCTCAATGCTTTGGCGAAACTGTGATCCGAACCGAAGGAAGATATCGAACCTTTTTTGCTCTTCATAGACCTGGCCCAAGGTGATGCCTCCAACCGCCGCTTCGATGGTCTCCTGAATGTCTTGGATGTTGATGCCGTAGCGTGCAATTTGTGATCTATCCAAGTTAATCTGAATATGGTTCTGTCCGGTGAACTGTTCTACCTGGACATCTGAAGCTCCTTTGACCGTTGCAAGCTGGTCCTTGATCTGAATGGCTTTGTCTTTGAGGATTTCAAAATCCTCGCCGTAGAGTTTTACAGCCAGCTGAGCTCTCACTCCTGTGATGAGTTCATCAAGATTGTGAGCGATAGGCTGTGTCATATTCAACGTGATGCCGGGGAAATCTTCCAGATGGTGTTCGATCTCATCGATAAGTTCATCTTTGTGCTTGAACCGCTTCCATTTCTGAATGGGCTGAATCTGGATGAGTATCTCGGCATCGTTGATAAGATGGGCATGGCTCCCGACCTCTCCCCGCCCAATCCGGCTTAGAATCCCTGTGATTTCCGGTATGTCGATTAGGGTTTTCTCAATAGACGAAGTCATGGCAATCGTCTCTGCAAGGCTGATGTTGGGATCGAATGTGGCTCTGAGGTGGAGAGTCCCTTCTTCCAGGTAAGGGATGTACTCTCTTCCCATAAATGGAACAAGGGCCAGCCCAATGGCGAACACAACAACGGTGATGAAAAAAACCCTCTTTCTATGTCTTTGGCAGTTCTTGAAAAACGGGATATATATTTTTTTTGCATTCCTTATCAGGAATGGTTCTTGTTTTACGATGCTCTTTTTACGAATAAGGTAAAAGGTGAGAGGCGGGATGGAGATGAGTGCAAAGATCAATGATCCAACCAATGCAAAGGCTATTGTGAATCCCATAGGACGGAACATGATTCCTTCCGTTCCTGTTAGCGTGAAGATGGGAAGAAAGACGAGGATGATGATAATGATGGCAAAAAACAGGGGGCGGCCCACTTCTTCCCCGGCGGTGATGATCGCCTTAACCTTGGATTCATGGGGGATCTGGAGATGACGGTGGATGTTTTCTACAAAGATGATTGCGGCATCGGCAATCAAACCGATAGCTATGGCAAATCCGCCGAAAGATATCAAATCGGCGGCGAGGTTGAACCTCTGCATCATAATAAAGGAAAACAGGATGGAAAAAGGCAGGGAGATGACGGCGATGAGCGCCGAGGGGATATTTCCCATAAAAAGGAAAAGAACAAGGACGACAAGAATAATGCCTAAAATGAGATTTGTGGAGACCGTCGAAAAGGTGTTTTTCACCAGTAAAGCCTGGTTATAAAAGGGGACGATCCGTACACCTTCAGGGAGTGACTTGTTGATGGCCTCGATGCGTTGTTCGATGTCCGCAATGACTTTCGCCGTGTTGGAGCCGAAGAGTTTGAGCACCATACCGACGACTTTTTCTCCCTCTCCATTGGCCAGTGCCGAACCTCTTTTTATGGCCGGCAGGATCTGAACCTCAGCAACATTTTTAAGGAAAATAGGTGTTCCTTCATAATTGGCGACCACTATGTTTTCCAGGTCTTGGACTGTTTGAATGAGTCCGACACTTCTGACGATATATTCCTCTTTTCCCCGGGTTATAAAGCCGGCGCCGACATTCTGATTATTCCTGCGTACACTTTCAATGAGGTCTGAGATGGTGAGATCGTATTTAAGGAGGAGCTGAGGATTTGTGAGGATTTGGTACTGTTTAACGTCTCCGCCAATACTCAAAACTTGAGACACCTCCGGGACAGACTTCAGTTCGTACTTGACCAGCCAGTCCTGGAGTGTTCGAAGTTCCATTAGTGAATGTCCCTCTCCTTCTAGATAGTAGAGATAGACAAGTCCCAATCCTGTAGCGATAGGCCCGAGCTCTGTGTTGTGGACCTGCTCGGGAAGAGTCTCTTTGGCTTCGATGAGACGCTGGGCGACCAGCTGTCTGGCCCAGTAGATGTCGGTGCCGTCTTCGAAATAGACATTGACGATGGAGAGAGCGAAGGTGGAGACGGAGCGGATATTTTTGACTTTGGGCAGGCCGAACATAGCGGATTCAATCGGATACGAGATGAGCCGTTCAATTTCTTCCGGAGCCATGCCGTGTCCTTCCGTGTAAATCTGTACTAAAGGGGGAGATGGATCCGGAAACACATCAATGGGGAGATCCTGGAAAGCCAGCAGTCCCAAGACGGCCACAATAACCGTTGTCATGATGATGAAGACACGCTGCTTAAGAGAGAATTGAATGATTTTGGATATCATCGGTTATTTCAGATGTTTGTGATTAATGAACATGCGTATGTCCAAAGGTCGCTTTGGTCAGTTCTGTTTTGAGATAAAAGGCGCCCTTAATGGCAAGCTTATCGGTGGCTGTCAAACCTGCGGTAATGACTCTTAGGCTGCCGATTTTTAATCCAAGAGAGACATGGCGGACGGTGAAGACATCCTCTTCCTCGAGGACAAACACGACTTTTTCTCCTTCAAGATTTTGGACCGCCTCATCGGGGATCACAAGAGTGTTTTTGGCTTCAGATATATTTTCGATAATGCCCTGGATGTACATGTTGGGTTTAAGAAGGCCTTCTGAATTATTGATCGCGACACGAATTTTAACGGTCCTTAACTGTTCGTCGACGAGGTCGCTTATATAGGTTATTTTGCCTTTAAATGTCCTTCCTGGGTAGAGTGAAGATTCAATGGCGACCGTACTGTTTTTGTTGATAAAAGGCAAGTCTTTTTCATAGGCATCCAGCAAAGCCCAGAGAGTGTTGAGATTGGAGACAGTGAACACTGTTTTTTCGGGAGCGACATGCTCTCCAAGGATAACATCTCGGAAGACAACGGTTCCGCTGAGAGGGGAGAGGATGGGGAGATTGGGATCGGCGATCTCACACATGTATTCCTCATTCTTAAGGGCGTCACACTTTGAAATCAGCGCATCGATGTGTTCGTGAGTTAAACCGTAGGAGTGAAGAGTTGATCCGCGGACTCCATATTCTGTGACGAGTTTGTCGTACTCTGCTTCCCGTCTCAAAAACTCCTTTTCCTCCAGGGCTTTTTCTTTAAACAGATTTTGTGCCCGTTCCAAGTCCTTCTGACTTAGATTCAACCGGGCTCTTGTTTCCAGAAAATCCGCTTGAGCCTGGGCAAATTCCGGAGAATTGATGGTGCAGAGGGGTTGGCCCTTCCGGACTTTTGTCCCTAAGTCGACAGCGAGGGAAATCACTTTCCCTGCAACATAAGAGGAGATGTGGGCTGTCTCGTTCTGGTTCATTACGAGGACTCCGGGGAGTAAAATCCTTGAGACGATGTCGTCCGAAACGGCGGAACCGATTGTTATACCCCAATCTTTCTGCTTTTCCAGGGAAACCTGCACATCTTGGTGTTCTTCCTCTTCGTGCTCTTCTGCCTGAGGATCTGCACTGGGGAGTGCTTCGTCTTCCTCATGAACATGTCCTTCTTGGTCGTGCTCATGAGTGTCTTCTTCCTGAGCTACAGGGGCATTATTATTTTGACCTCCACAGAAAACCAAAAGTAGAATAGAGAGCAGAACAATATATTTTTTCATTTGATGTCTTCTCCAATCGTTTTTTCAAGAGACGCCTTATCTATATTCCAGTTGAAAAGAGAATTTTGGTAGTCAAACATGATGCTGAAAAAAGTCCGCTGTGAATCCAGGTAGTCTATGAGCGAAATTTCTCCCTCTTGATAGCTCACTTCGGAAATTTCCAGGCTTTCTTCGGCTTGTTTGAGGAGGCCTGTATGGAAGAGGTTGAGCGTCTGCTCGGACAAGTGAAGCTTACTCAATTTGGATTTGACTTCGGTGGAGACATCGAGACGTAAGGCCCTCAGCTCGGCTTCATATTGTCTTGTAAGAAACTCGGCTTCGGCGATCTCCCTGGCATTGAAGTTCCACAATGGGATACTCAGCGACAGTCCAAAACCTTTGTTTGTACCGTCCAGCTCTTTATTGCTGAAACCGGAAAGTTTAAAATCGGGAAGTCTTTTCCATTTGATGCGGCTCAGGTTGTTCAAAGCGGCCTTGACCTCAAATTCTTTTTGTTTGATCAGAGGATAGGAAAGCAGAGTTTTGGTCACAAGAGAGTCCTCTTCTTCAGAAAAGGGAAAATAGTCCAGAACTCCGCTGACACTAAAATTTGAGGGGAGTGAATTGTTGAGGAGCGAATGGAGACTCTCTTTGACGAGAGCCAGTTCGGCCTGGATTTTGTTGAGTTCGTTCTTGGCCTTAAGTGTTTCCACGCGGAGCTTGATGGCCTCTAATTCTTTGACTTCTCCGAATTGGACTCTTTTTTCGATGAGACGCTGGATTTCGGCGATAGAGTCAAAGTTTTTTTTGGCCAGTTCATCGATATTTTTAAGTAATAAAACCCTGAAAAACAAATATTTTATCTCAAAGACAAGTTCAAGTTTTGAGAAGTCAGACAGGCTTTCTGAAGCCTTCCATGCGTTTTCAAAGACAAGGATACGGTGGCGCCGTTTAAACGGATTTTCGATCGGCTGGCTGATAGTGAATTCGCTTGTATTCCGGATCTCAAGGCCGTCATAGGACTTTCCCTTTCCGGCCTGGACTTCGAATTCCGGGTTGGACAACCGTTTAGAAGCAAGAAAAGCTTCCTGTTTTGCCCGGACCTCACTTTGCCTTGCCGCAATTAGTGGATTCTTTTCAAGCCCGATACGGATGATGTCCTCAAGAGTAAATTCTGTTTTTTCTTGTGAAAAACCGAGGGCCGGAAGGAGCAAAACAAAGATAATGAAAAAATTACATAGTGTTTTCATAGTTATGCTCTATTTTAAAGTGTTTCTAACAAAATGCAAGAAGCTGTTTATTTACCTTTGGTTCCTATCCCGATTAGTTGATTCAGTCTATGCAGAGGATTATCAGGATCATGAGGATTCGAGGATTCAAGGGATAAAGACCCCTGGAATCTTCAAATCTTACTAACTCTTTTGGAGATGATCCATAATTATTTATTCAAAACATCAGATATGGAAATATTCTTTTCTGAAAGGATCACACCCGTGGATCTTTGCAGCCGTGCCTGAGAAAGATTGTAGTCCATGATCGATCGGAGTTCCATGATTTGTGCGTTGCGCAGATCTCTCTGGTACTGGAGAACAAAATAAGGAGTCGTCAATCCAACCTTGAGCCTTTCTTCTTCGCCTTCCAACTGCCTTTGGGCCAGATCGCGGGCAACTTGATAGGCTTGAACTCTTTCGAAGTTTGTTTCCACGGCTCTTACGGCAATTCTGATTTCCTGAAAAATCTGCTGTTTTTGATTCTTCAATCGCAGCATGGCTTGCTCAAGATTGACTCTTGCCTGAATGAGAGGCGTCTGAGTGAAGATGGTGTCCATGGGGATATCAAGGGTAAGGGAGAGGGAGAGGTTGGCATAAGCGAGTCCAAAAGCATCCTTCCATGCCTCTGATGGAGAACCGGGGATAGTTCCGACGATGATTCCCGAAAAAGCATTGTTGTTGAGGTATATAATTTGGTCACCTGTAATTCCCGGGCTCCAGTACCTGGCCGAAAGATTTAATCCGGGAAGCATCTGGTTTTTTGCCCAGCTGACATTTATTTCCCTGTTCTTGATATCCAGCTGTGTTGATTGTAGATCCGCTCTGTTGTCCAGCGCGGTGGCCAGGGCTTGACTTAGGCTTACCGATACCTTATCGTATCCCGGCTGATCAGTGGGGATAATGGTGAGAAGGTCGATGTCATCTGTCTCGGCGGCAAGATTGATGAGAGTTTTAAGATTATCTTCATTGTTCCTGACCGAAGCCCGAGTTTCGATGATGTCCGCCCTTCGTGAGGCTACCGTAGACTCGGCGCTGAGAACATCTATGGGCGCCATGGTGCCCACTTCTACGGCCCGTCTGTTTTTTTCCAGAAGATCCTCGGCCAGCTTGAGTGACTGCTCTCGAACTTTGAGGTTTTCGATGCTGTAGACCAAATTCCAATAATCTTCTTCCACGCTGTAGATGATATTCTCGAGAGTGGTTTTAAAGTCGAGTTCGGACATGTCGAGATTGTTTTGGGCGATTATGATTTCTCTGCGGTTCATCTTCATGCCAAAATTGCGCAGGAGAGGCTGGTTTAAGTTAAAGGAGAGGGTGCCTCCGTATCTGGGATTGATGGACTGGAAGCTTCTATTGGAATCGGTCTTATCGCCGTCTATAGATAACGTGAGCGTTCCTCCTGTAGGAAGGAGCTGGCTGAAATCGCCTGAAAAGGTTCTATTT
>SDBS01007531.1_pt1 | contig 10556 bp, 7 predicted proteins | sample 2277091 | NCBI WGS metagenome assembly SDBS01 (sample SAMN10404972, study PRJNA504765) | marine sediment metagenome | isolation source: marine sediment core GS10_PC15, 163 cmbsf | place: Arctic Ocean: Southern Knipovich Ridge | collected 2010 | reverse complement strand
ATCTATATCCGTTGCATGAAGACTGCAAGTTAAACAAGCTCTTGAATCATTTTTTATTTTTCCTGCAATTGAATATCCGCATGAATTACAATATTTTGAAAATTGTTTGTATTGAGATAGCATTTTTTTTTCATCTTTTGTTCTGATATAAAAAACTATAAGACCCAAATTTCTTTTTAAATACCTATATTTTTCCCCCAAATACACCTCTACTGTCGAAAAACGCAGTAACTCTTAGGAAAATCTAAAATTCGGATGATTTTTTTTTTCTCAAAACTAACATCTAAAACTTCAGTAAGATTGAGCAAATTCAGCATCTCAATTTTAACACGTTCCAAGCAGATATTAGATACAAGATCCGAAAAATTCTTGGTTAAGTGGTACTCTTAATATTGGTCGGTAGAGTTAACTGAATATAATTGTAATCCTAATTAACTCGATATAGTGATAAATATCATTGTTTAAAAATTAAAACAAGGTCATAGGACTAAATTAAAATTTGACTAAGATAATTAGGGCATTTCGATTTTTTATGAGTTTAAACGATCAAAAACTCATTATAATTCGTTTATTTTTTTATGTATTTTTGTCAGAAGACAACCTTTCACCAAAAAAACAAGAATTGATCTTCCTTTAAATCGAAAAAAGAGTAAAGAAATGAGATGAAAAATAGGAATATTTCGGAAATTTTACCTATGTTATTAAACTATATACTGCATTGAAATAAACCAGAATCCTTACCAGTTCAATCCCCTGATACGAACACGGCATGAGGAGAACCTTGTATGCCTATGTACATTGGAGTTCTTGGATTTAAGGGATCGGATACATCAGAGTATGTTTGTCATTCATAACCATAATTCCAACCACTAAATGCATAGCACATTGTCCCCCAGAATCTTCAACATTTAATCAGATAACCTTGGTCTTGGATTTAAAAGACTTTTGGTTAACTTAGTAATTATATTGATTAAAAGAACGATATGGGAAGTTCCTCAGCTTCTTAAAGTATCTTAACTCTTTTTTTTTTGTTCCAATTAGGTATTATTTATGAAGTATAGTTAAAGACATATTTTCCAAACAATTAGACGGTCTGTCACCAAAATTATACACTATTTCCAAAATTGAGAAAAGTTTATAATATTAGAAAAAATGAATTATACAATTGTTAAATAAATTTAATGTATCTTAACAACCTTAACTCTTATCATGGATCAAATTCAAAAGGAACACCTTAATATTTCATGAAGAGGAGCAAAAATAGGCACGAAAAGATAATGAATAGAGAAAAAGATTTAAATTCGATAACCAAAAGCACACCATTAAAGCTGAGAACCGCTAACATCGAATGCAAGGGTGTTTTTAAAATTTTTAAGCAGGGAAATTTAGAAGTTGTCGCTCTAAAGGATATAAACTTAAACATTTATGCTGGAGAACTGGTTGTTATAATGGGTCCGAGCGGATCTGGTAAAACTACCCTATTAAATGTAATTTCCGGCATGATTAAACCCACCGCAGGTCAAGTTTTCGTGAAAGGCGTGGATATCGCACATTTAAAAGATGACCATATCCAAAAACTGCTTCAAGATGGTATCGGTATAGTATTCCAGTTTTTTAACCTCGTTCCAAGCCTAACTGCCCGCGGAAATGTGGAGCTTCCTATGATAATTGCCAATAAAACTGAGGAGTTCAGGAAAAAACGGCTGGAAGAATTGATCGAAGCCGTGGGAATGGGTGATAGGATGAAACACAGACCATTTGCACTATCAGGTGGAGAAAAACAGAGGGTGGCAATTGCAGCTGCTTTTGCGAATAACCCCGCCATTATATTAGCCGATGAACCGACCGGTAACATTGACTCAATTTCATCCAATAAAGTTATGGACATTTTTAGGGAGTTTCTTAAAAAAAATCCCGAGAAATCCATAATTATAGCAACACACGATTCTAATTTCCGGAAAATTGCCGATCGGACACTGGTAATAAAGGATGGACATATTATTTTGGAACTTGGAAAAGCCGATTTGAAATCGGAAGAGAAAGAAGGAATCCCCGTGAATGACGGGAATATAAGTGATATTTATAAATTAGGATATGGGGGTCTTGATCGAGCTGAACAATCCCTTAATCCTGCTTTTAGGTCAATAAAATTCGAACAAATCATGAACTGCCCTAATTGCCATTCGACGAACATAGAAAAAAAATACGACCAAATATTGGGAAATTTTCAAATCTGGAATAATCAGCTTTTAACAAGGGCGGTGGTTTTTTGTACCGATTGTCTACAATTGAATTACATCACTTGTGCCCTGTACGACGTTCGTAATGAACTCGTTTAGCATCCGACCGAAAAAATTGCGTGATTCAGGTAAAATTATCATGGTAAATAATCTGGGTTTTTATACTCGTCAGGCTTTAAGTAATGTTAAAAGATCCGTTTTTATCATCTTGGGATTAAGTATAGGTATCTCAATGTTTGCAGGAGTGCTATTTTATTTCGATTCCTATGAAGCAGAAGCACTTAAGAACTCATTTACGCGCATGGATGATTTTTACCTCCAGATAACATATGATGAAATCAATTTTTCTACATCCCATATAAGTGTTAATGGAGGGATACTCGATGCTATAAATAGTTCCAAATTGGATCTGGAAAATAAAACTGAGTGTTTCACTATGATTTCTTCTAGGGATTACGGAGGAGTTAATATATTCCGAAATTTTTCAAACAATCCAGAACTGCTTGATCTAGGATTGGAATCATTTGATACTTCACTTCTTAAATTCGCGCTTTTTGGAGATGATTTTTACAGCTCAGCCCGTTTCGATGATTATATTAATGTAATTGCTGGAGATTTTCCGCAAAATCAAAACGAGATTTTTATCGAATCAAATTTTGCGAGAAATTTTAATTTATCAGTTGGAATGGTTACAAACCTAACACTTCGTGTTCCACTTAGTGTTCCAGTCAGGATTTACGAAAATGACAAGATTTCCGAAAATGAATTAGTGTACCTCTATGACTACAGCATAGATGAAATGATAATTTCTGGGATTTACGAACCTGTTCTCAGCAATTTTAACTTTGACAGATTAGATTTATATGAACAATCTTACAATTATGATGAATACGGCAATTATATTGTGTCAGATGAGTTTGAAAGCCCCGTAATTTTCTCCTGGTTTAATTTTTCAAATCCGGAAAATAACCACCCCATTCAATTATTTTTGCAGAAATATTTGAATTCACCTGAGACACAATCTTATTCAATCAATTTAAGATCAGGAATGATGTTATTCTATAACCGACATGGAATTAATCTCGACAATATTAATTCTTTTATTCGAGTAGTTAGCGAACAGACTCAAATACTGCGTAGAACATTACCTAAGGGTGTCAACGAGCGATACAGTTTCAGCGAAAGTTTATCTCGGATTTTATCATACACAGCATACCTTCGTTTTGGAGTGCAAATTATTAACGTTCCTATCTTAATTTTTACCCTTATAATTGGTGCATTTTCAACAAAAATAAATATTAAGAATAGGGTGGAAGAATTTTTGCTCCTTAGAAGCAAAGGAACGCCCAAAAAAGTAATAACATTCCAAATTCTTACAGAAGATATTTTTAACGGTATTATTTCATCGACTGTAGGCGCACTAATCGGGGGTTTCATCATGTTTAATCTCGTCGGAATATGGTTATCACCTTTATTCGGAGGATTCACGACACAATCGGGAATTCAATTAAGTTTTCTCCTTAAATGGACAACAATTGGAGAGATTTTAGTTCTGGGGATAATATTGACGATCCTTTCTAGCATAACCAGTATACGTTATATTTCAAATATGAAAATTGCGGATCTCTTAAAAACAATAGACCAGGGTGAAATGGAAGTTCCATATGATGAAACAACCCTCTACGGAAAAAATTCTGACCAGATGACATCATCTCAGAGAGAAGATTCCGAATTAAATATTCAAGCACATAAAAAAGCCATCCAAACCGATGGATTTACCCGGTTAAAGAATGAATTGGATGGCAATCGTAAAAGAAAGAAAAAACGACGTGCTAGGGAAAACATATACGAAGATGCTTTTGAAACACATCGCAAAAAAATCCGAAAATGGAGTTATTTATTTATTTTAATTGCGTTTATTCCAATGATCATGCATTTGATTATGGTTTTGAGCGAAAATCCAACCGCTCCCGATTATTTAATAGAAATGGGAGATTATCTTAGGTCCAACTTATTATATTCCCCGTATTTCTCAATGTTACTGTTTTTATCTCCCTATTTTTTAGCGGCGGGTATTATAAGATTCGTAACGAAAGAATCGCCATCCAGATTTGCAAAATTGTCCCAGAAAATATCCAGTATTTTTTTGAGGGGGAAATCCTACCTTGTCGGGATGGAAATGGTTAAAAGGAAACAGATTGCAACGGTGACATTCCTATTGGGTATTTTTGCCAGTTTAATCACATTTCTTAATGTTGTTTCAAACACTACACTACGCACCCAAATTATTGCTTCAAACAGTTTAATTGGATCTGATTTAAAACTTGAACCCCAATTTCAAGATACCATTAATTCCACTGCCCAATTATCAGAATTAGAAAATTTATTGCTCTCCATTAGAAATGAAGATAATGAATCTATAATTAATAGAGTTACTACTCTACATTCCGAAACTTCTGATAGCTTTGATCGTGTTATTTCTTTTGTCAATTTCTCAACCTATTTCAATATAATATCTGAGGGAAATAAATTTACCCCAAATACTCGGTTTAAATCAAGCATGAGAGACGCCATTGATTATAATAGAGTTACAAATAATTTTACCGGAGCTATCGTCAGTAGATCCGTTTTAAACCTTAATGATCTGAAAATCGGGGATGTAATCAACGTTACACACAGTTATTACAATTTATCGGCTGATGAGGACCAAGAACAAATAATTACAGCAAAGATTGTTCAAGTGATTGATGTAATGCCTGGAATATACCAATCTTATTCTTATTGGGGTAGCGATTATGAAATAATAACTCTTGATATCGGGATTCTGAATATAACTGAGGATGTGTTACACGCCACCGAAGTTTCCCAGTTAATCGATTTGAATCTTGATGCCGAAAACAATCGAAACATTATTGAATCCTACATTAGGAGTGCCACTGTAAACTACACAGGTTATGATCGTTTCCGATTTTACGAACAACGTTGGAATGACGTAAATTATAACCCATACGGGGGTTCAATTGGGGCTTCCGGTTTTTTCGGAATAGTATATCTAATCTTCGTTGTAATTGGAACTCAATTAGCGTTTGGTTTGGCCGTATTAATTTCAGCTTCGCAGAGAGAAAACCGTAGCTTTACAGGAATTTTATTATCACGAGGATTTGGGAAAAGAGGAATTTTCAAGTTTATTTTCAGTCAATTCATTATAATTTACCTTATCGCTTTTATTTTCGGAATACCAAGCGGTTTTATCACTTCTCTTGCTTCCACTAACTTGTTAAATACTTTAGCAACGACATCAAGAGGATTTAATTTTCCGATTTATTTCAATGGGCTTGAATTATTTGCGGTTTTAGGTGCTATTACTGGTATATCATTTCTGATTTATATAATCACATACATATTTGAGATGAGAAAGTCCATAGCGGATTACATGCATAAATTTTAGGTTGTTTAGGCTATATTTGAAAGAATTAATTTCCATATTGTTATCCAAGATTCTATGGCAGTTCTTAATTTCCGAAGCTCCCCTTATTGACTGATGAGTCAAAATAACTGATTTCTTCAAATGATGGAATATTTGTTGTCTTGCTATTTCATTCTCGTTGGAAGTGTTAAATATGAAATTTAAACGAGATATATCAAAACCAATATTTTCACCAGGAAGACAACAATAATAATGAACTAATTCATTAGCAACTTGACCCTGGTTTTCTATAAAACCTTCAAAATTGAATTGATTCTTTTGATAGGTATACTGGATTTTTTTTTGTTTAAATTCTTGTGCAGAATTTTCATTTTGAATTAAATATTGACTTGAATTAAAATCAATTACTACCATTGAAATAAATAAGATCGTTGAAATCAATACGGCAGACTTTAACTGCTTAATTTTTTGATTTTTGACAAGTTTATATTTTAATTTTGTATATCCTGAACTCCGATTGAATTATAGAAGAGATTCATTATATAAAATTTTGTATCGACTGGAAGAAAAAAATTACCTGGCTAGATATCTTAAAACATTTAAGAAAACTGAAGACGGGCTAAATTTTCTAAAAGTCTTTGAGGATTACTATTATTTGGATTTAAATGGGAACAAATATTATGGATTTCGAAAAATAATGCATAACATCCCTTTAACCACTTTTTTATTTTGCTTGATTTTAAAATTAGTTCTAATTTTTTTGATTCTTAAAAAAATTGATAAAAGACGAATATAGATGGATTTTAAAAAATTTATATCTCTGAAATCATTTCACGTTGCTTTAGTGAACATGATCAATCAATATGAGCAATAAGTGATCCAAATGCTTAATACCGCTTATCAACTCTGGATTCTTTAATATAATAATAAATCGAAAAAAAATGATCTTTTTAACCTAATTCTTTTTGCCTGACAATTGATCAAATTTTCAAGACTATTTATCCACATATTTGGACATTATGGATAAAATAGATACAAGATTTACATAAATGACAAGCATTTAAATTCGTTTTAAACAAACTATAGATCGGACTTCAAAAAAGTGGAGTCTTTTTTCCAACTGTAAAAAAAATATTATTGGAGGATAAAAATGAATAAAAATAATTCTAAAATTGTTGCTAAAATACTTCTAATTAGTGTCATTTTTGCAACAATCATGGGAACTTTTGTAAAAACTGGTAGTGCATATCGGGTAGAATATGTTAGTCATACCTATAGATTGGAACTTTCATCCACAATATGGACCGAAATTACAATGGAAGTAGAAATACACATTTATAGCCCCACTTCTATGACATACTCTTATTCACAGAGCTATGAACTAGGTCCGGGTGCCTCTTGGCCCACTTGGCCCTCTTGGAATAGAGTATGGACAGTTTCACATGCAAATGATAAACAACGTGCAACTTTACACGCTCATGGAACTTTTTGGGTTTTTATATTCTTTTTTGGTAGAACTTTCGATAGTTGGGTAGAGTTTGATGAAAATACAAATATATTTTCCCATCATGGGAGTATTTCTAATCCAATTCAGTACTGATAGGTTTTCTCATGGGGGAAGTTTAAATAATCCAAATGAGCTTTAATTTTTTTTTCTATTTTTTTTTTTTATTATCACAAAAATCGTATTTTAATTTAAATAAATCCGAAAATTGCAGAAAAATGGCCAACTCATTCAAAAGGGCAGCATTTCTTGTAGAAGATGTGAAATAGAAAACCATTTCAACTGATTATCGAGTGAAGTAAATTGAAAAGTCGACTAATAGAGGAAATTTCAATATTTCACGACATTTAAATATAAAAAACATAAAAACATAAATGCAAAATTAATAATTGAGATTACAATATCTTCCTTAAAGGTCTGACAAAAAAATGAATTAACAATCAAAAAAAAGACAGGTTTAATTTAAGTGTCAGAAAATAATGAAAATAATCTAAAGATTCTAAATATTGATGAACTGACAGTATTTTTCATGGACATTATCAATGAACAAAATTTAAGGTTAATTGAAGGAATTGAATATTTGATCGATGAGGATTTCGATAATTTTAACAAAAATCTCAACTATATTATTGACACAAAAACTGAAGTTCGAATAAAAAAGACTTTTGAGTCCAAGATTTTTAAATCAAAAAAATCATCCTTTACCAAAGCTGATAGACTAAAATTGTTTTCAAGAATTAATGAAATAAAGAATATTGGGGAACATTTAGCATACAAACTGCTTCTTTATAAAGTAGTTTTCCCTGACGATGAATTTAAAACTCAAATTAAATGTATAAATAAATCTTTAAAGGAAATTTCGAATAAAATTGCCGATGCTGTTAAAAATATTGGAACTAACTTGGAAGAATCTTCTAATTTTAGCGAACAGGTTAAAGAAGAAAGAAGAAGAATGCGAAAAGAAGAATGGGCTCTTTTAGATCGACTTTGGAATTACGATGTGGATTATATCGGACGGACATGGTATTATTTGAAGGAATTAATTGAAGGAATTATAATGCTGGCTGACCATATTAAGAGTTTCGCCGAGTATATACAATTTCTTTCCACTAAATACTTAATCTTTTAAGAATTTTAGATTTCAAGGCGGAAATATATGGAAGTAGGCAGTGAAATTCTAGTAATTATACTAATTATTTTAGCTCTTCTTCTCTCTTTTGCAATAGGAGGAAATGATGAGACACCCGCACCTCTTGCAGCTGCCGGAATAATTAAATTTAAATATGTTTTAATATTAGGGGGTGTGGGATTGGCAATAGGAACTATTTTCTTCTCCAAGAAAGTAGCATCAACAGTTGGGGGGGATTTTTTAGGAGATGTAGAGTACACAATTTATATGCTATTAAGTGTAATGATAAGCTCAATAGTTTGGTTAATTGTTGGCAGTTTCGCTGGTATTCCGTTATCTTCTACTCATTCATTATTTGGATCAATTATCGGTGTAGTTTTTGTAGTTATTATAAACGATCCAACCATCACTATCTTTAATGCCTTTGTCGGGAGTGAAATAATAGGTATTTTTTTAAGTTGGGTTGTGAGTCCTTTAGTGGGTTTTTTCTTTTCATATATTCTTTATAAAATCGTAGCTAAATTGTTTTTAAAGAAATTAAAAGGACTAAACCAAATTGAAAAATCTGAAATATTTTTTTCATGGGTATTATTAATAGCAGTATTTGGGGTTTCCTTGGCAACAGGTGGTAATTCAGCCGAAGCACTTGGAATTGTATATGCACTTTATGAAGGGGGAGCTATCTTTGAAGGGGAATTTGTTATGATTTTGGTGCTTTTAGGTATTTTTGCTTTTTTAGGCCTTTTTATAGCGGGAAGATATGTTATAAAAAACCTTGCAAGTCAAACTGTAGATGCTCGCCCCAGTGAGGGTTTCATTTTACAATTTGCAGCATTAATAATATTAATTGTTTATAATGACAGTGGTTTACCAATCAGTCATAGCCATGTTATCGTTTTTTGTATTATTGGTTTAAATGCAGCCAAAAAACGAGAAATAGACTATAAAGGTATAGGCAAGATGGCGCTTTATTGGGTATTAACTCTTCCAGTTGCTGCCATCCTTGGAGGATTAATTTATTTTGGATTTTATATGAATGGATTAATATAATCGGTCATTTATGGAGGAATTTATTTCATAATTTTTGGTCTTGGGTCAACCCTTCCCATCAGATTATTTCGCACTTCATTCATTTGAGGATTTAATGGATCATCTAAAATATTAATAATTTTTCTGTGAATTTCTCGTAAGTATTCAATTCTTTCTGATTCTTCGGGTATATCATTAGAATTAATGTCGTTAACTGAGAAATCCAAATAACGTGTGCAATATTCTAAAGAAGAAAGAGAATTTTCAATATTATCATCGAACGCTAATATAGAATTGAGTACCTCATCAGAAAACTCATTTTTCCTGTTTGAAAACTTACGTAGATCATCAATATGATCTCTAAATTTTGTCCGTTTTGATAAATCCCTTTCAAAAATCATTTCAAGAAAATTCTTAATTTTGTCCCATGAAATGAATCTTACCAAATCAGAAAGGCTTCTAATTAAATATTCATAAACACTTTCTTGGATTTCAGAGAATTCTATTGGTTCCTCGACCCATTCCATGAATATTTGATATGCTCCAGTCCTGAATATCTCTAGATCTGAATAGCTTTGTATATCTTGAATCCGATAATTACGAATTTCGACTGCATCATCCCTGTAATCTCCTAAGATTTGCCAACGCTCACCTTCCAATGGATTGCATTGTTCAAGAAAGCGATGGAGTGCAAGCTTTCCCCTTTCTGAATGAACATGTTGAGATATTTGATATTCGTTAGCTATTACTGAGATAGAAAATTTTCCAACTTGTACTTGTCCACCAACCTTCAACCGTAACACTTGCCATTATTGTTTTACGTTCGATTATATTTCCACAAGCCAACTGATATTGAAGTGTATTATAATACGTTAAATCAGATAATATAAAAGATCTTGCTCCATAATTACCCAACCATCTAACCCCATCGGTATACTCACTGTCCGCCCATATTTGAATTAAATCTATGTAGGGGTCCTCTAATCCTCCTACAAATGTAGGGGGGGTTCTCTTTTAAATAAAACTATCACTTGAATGGAACTATCCTAAAATAGATATTCTGAAAAAAATAGAATAATTTGATTCCTATTAGCATAATTTCACAATGGAGAAATCCCTATAATTCGGGGCTTTGTTTGCATCGAGATTCAACTAATTTCAGGTGGAATTTAATTATAGGATTATCAGCACTATCACAATTATGTTGGCTTTGGGGGTGAGGATTAT
>SDBS01007530.1_pt1 | contig 10557 bp, 8 predicted proteins | sample 2277091 | NCBI WGS metagenome assembly SDBS01 (sample SAMN10404972, study PRJNA504765) | marine sediment metagenome | isolation source: marine sediment core GS10_PC15, 163 cmbsf | place: Arctic Ocean: Southern Knipovich Ridge | collected 2010 | reverse complement strand
CAAATCTACATCAGCCAGGCGCCATCGGCCACCTTTGAAGATTTCAGCTGCGATATGAATATCGGTTCCCATTGCGTTTTCCTCTCGTTATCTTCTATTAAGTGCTCTTTGATGAAAGATATCTGACATGCTTGACAGACCACTAGCCATGTTTGTTACTGCTAGGGTCAGATAAGCACCAAAGTCAACTCATAACTGGTTCAAGTACCCTCACCGGGCTCAAGTTTTTTTGGTTCGGGTTGGTCGGGCAGCAAGCGCAGCACGCGGTCAGGCAAACTTTTAGCGTCCTGGTAACGGGCGATGCTGATACCGCCGCGCCCGCGCTCATAAGGATACGTGCCGAACCACAGGCTGCTGTCCTGTGTTTCGATGATTGAGCGCACCAGGTTCTCCACCAGACCATCTTTCTTTGTGAAAGAGATCCAGCTTTGCCCGTCGAAGCGGCTGACCCCACCCTCTGTGCCGAACCACATTTTTTTCTGCGAATCGATCATCATGCAGTAGACACGGTCGTCCACCAGACCGTCTTTCTTGGTCAAGTTGTGCCAGTTCTTGCCGTCGAAAACGCTCACACCGCCAATTGTACCGAACCACATGTTCCCGACGGGGTCCTCAAACATGGAATAGACGCAATCGTTCACCAGACCGTCTACCCGGTTGTAGCTGCGCCAGCGCCGGCCATCATAGCAACCCACGCCTGCGCCCGTACCGTGCTCATAGGTGCCCACCCAGATATTGCCCCTTGAATCTTCGAAGACTTTCAAAATCTCATTGCCGGGCAGGTTTTGACGGGTTGAAAACGTCTCCCAGGTCCGGTGGTCGTAACGGAACAAGCCTCCACCGGAACGGGTTGCCCGCCAGCAGCCCGCCCACAGATCCCCACGCCGGTCAAAGGTGATGCTGAGAATGCTTTTTCCCCCCAGACCGGCATCCACAACTCTATCTCCCTCGAAAGCGTTCAAACCTTCGTCAGTAGCCACCCATATCTTACCCTGCTCATCTTCGCGGATACAGGTTACCTCGTTGCAGTGCAGACCTTCTGCTTTCGTGTAAACCTTCCAGCGATCATCTTCAAGTCGTGCTAATCCACCGCCCCATGTGCCCACCCAGATGCGCCCACGCGAATCCTGAAACAGATCATATATCCAATTGTGAGGAAGACCATCTTTGGTAGTGATCGACTTCCACACCATGCGTTCATCAGCTCCCCCTTCTTGCAGGTACTGTTTGAACAAAGCCCTCAATTCACTACGATCTGTGTAGTTGAACGGTTGGCGCATCAGCGACTTTTCGGTCATCCTCGATCTCCTCCTTTATGTATACGCTCCAGATACACATTCGCAAGTCCTTCGAACTGTTCACGTAACTGGAGAATATGTTCAACTTCATCCTGAATTCTATCGCGTATCTCGTCCCTATGCCGAAGCATTTTCCGGCGGACCATCTCCGGATCCTCCAGCTCCCGGGGGGTCAGGTCTCTCACTAGATGCTCAACCCTGCTCACCAGACGACCGTGCAGCGCCTGATATTTGCCATGCTTCGCACACACTTGCTCCAGGAACTCAACTGGGTCCTCATCAGGATCGGGCTCGATTTCACCTCTGTACTCCATGATGTAAGCTTCCATAAGGAGGAAATCCAGCTTCTCGAAGACCTCGCAGACCGTAATAAATACCTCAACGGGCGTATCCGATGTGTCGGGATGAGTGGCAGGGAACACGATACGACGGAAATCCCGGACCAGATGATCCTTTTCGAACTCATCGACCTTGTCGTCCACATCGAACTGAGAAAGCACCTTGTAAGGGTTCTTCTCCTTCAGCATCTCATCTTCCAAGCTCTCCTGGTCAGCTTCGAAGGCGGTGTCTCCATGCGAGAGAACGCGGCGAACATCTTCATCCAGTTCTTCAATGCTGGAATACTTCCCTCTTTCAATTCCTCTGCGAATACGATCGTATTCCCCCGCTAAATATACTCGCTGGCGGACGGCTTGCTTCAGCCGATTCCCCGGGCGCACGATATTGGCCAGGAATAGCTGCTCCACTTCCCGCATCTGCTCTCGCCAGTGGTTGTACTGCTCCAGCGTCTCGATTATTTCTTTGCGGGTGTCGTTGACCTGTTTGGATTTTATTCTGCCGGCTGCCTGCGCCTTCCGCTCCTCCCGGTCGAGCCACCGGGATAAATCCACCAGCTCCTGCCAGATTTCATTGGGCACATCAGCGCCATATTCAGCCCTTCTGCTCTCCAGATCGGCGAACTGTTTACGAAAACGTGCCACCCGTTCTATGATACCCTGGATCACATATTCCATGCATTATCCTCCACCAGGAAATTCCAATCTAGAGATCTGATTAACGCTTCACTTCCGGCAATGCAGCAATATACTCTTCCATGACGTGTTACCACCAGTTAATCAATCCCAAACACCGGTCGGCGCACACTTTGAAGAACTTGCGCAGTTCCAGTATCTCACCTGTGGTCCTGTCCCAGGTGTCTGATTCATCGATGACCTGCTGCGGGTCGCAGTTTGCCAGAGCTGTGTACATCGCCTGCACGGTCTCCGGAGGGATCCACTCCTGGAGCAGACTCTCGCCGGTGATTTTGAGTATTAACAGACTGTAGATTTTTCCCCGGAAGCTACCCCCGCTACCGCTGATAATGCCGCCACACAGGTATATATCCGCTTCAGTAAACGCCTGAATGTCTTCGGGGTTTAGTTCAATATCACCCGGTGAGCGTGAGGCGAATGTGTCCAGACCCATTTTTTTGTACTCCCAGAGTGTCAGGATGCTGTTGGTGTATGCAAGTTCTAAGATGTAAATGTTTCAACTCAATAGTACCCGAAAAGTGACACTTCTCCTTTCCTTTTGCTAGATCACCAGATTGAGTTTCTCTTCTAAGTAGATACTCATAAGTAAAGCCGGCATTTTCTGGTGTGCACCCAACTACCATCCGATCAATGTGTCAATTATCGAAATCTTTCATGCTTCGCATTGAGGCAAAAGCAGCGTAGACTAGGTTCTTGGCAGCCCGTTTATCACTTTGCATCTCTGCCAGGCGAGCTTCAAAACCTGTCGCCACTTGTTCTGCCCTATCATCACCAAGAAGGGATGCGTACGCCCGTAACGAATCAATATCCTTGCGCCCTTGTTTGGTTCCTTGTGAAGGGTCAATCGCAATCGCTCGCGAAAAGTTAAGCACCTGGGCTGCCTCTCGTTGGTTCAGCACCTGTTCGACAACTGGTGAGATCACGCCATCACGCAGTTCATACGCAGCAACATCTTTGAATCGCACGGTGACACGATTAAGTCCCGTGAAAAGCGGGTTGCCGGCTGGTGAAAGATATGTCACTTTTCCCACAACACTGATCCTGGCGCCAACCGGTTGAGAAGGTATGGACAGGCGCAGTGGAATCTCCAAATCGATATCGTCAGGGATGCCGCCAATCGAGATCACCACCTGATTACCGTCCTGCCGCGCTGGGTAAGCCGCAGAAAGAGGGAACAGCACAACGCCAGCCGGGAGCTGTATATGAATTTCCGCATCGCGAGCGGATAAAGCTGCCACTTCCCCTAATTCACCGGTTAGATAGGCGCCGATCTGAGAAGCCTGCTTGACATGGTAAAAACGCCCTCCACTCTGAGCAGCGATCTCGGCCAGCAACGCCTCGTTGTAATCACCTCCGACACCCATTGTGGAGACAATCATCCCACTTTGGCGACCTTGATAACCCCGCTGTCCGACCAGTTCCAGGTCGGTCTCACCGACATTAGCCTGCCCGTCGCTAAGGAGCAGCACCAGGTTAGTTTCCCGTTTTACAGTCGCAGCTCTTTCCAGTCCCATTTCCAATCCACTGCACAAAGCCGTTAATCCACCGGCTGTAATCTCATCCAGGGTACTTGCCACAAGCTGGCGTGTGTCAGGGTTCATTTCGGTTGGCTCAATCACACAATTTACCTCGTTGGCGAAAGTCACCAGGGATAGCATATCACCATCATGCAGGCGCTGCATGGACTGGCGCACAGCCTCTTTGGCGTGCACCAGCTTGCTGCCATGCATTGAGCCAGAGACATCCAACACGGCGGTGAAACTGAGCGGTAGACGTCCACTCTCGGTCGGAGCTGCCTGCTCCGGCGGCACCCGGGATGGCGTTCGCAATGTGATCAACAGGTAGCGGTCGATATTCTGCCCAGCGGGTGCCATGACCTGATCCAGTTCCATCTGGGCTTCGAGGTAGGAACCCTGCGCCCCCGCAGGCGGCTTATCTTCGAAAATCAACTCCCCTCCACAGCGCGTGCACGCCTTCACCCCCACAGGCTCATCCTGGAGCAGTCCACAATACTGGCAGCGCATTAAGCTTGGCATTTTACACCTCCATATATTATGCAAACAATCATAATATATTTATTCGTTAATATTGCCTTCTGTCCGGTCGGAATTGCTTGAAGCAGCGCGAGCAGTAGTTGAAGCGCTAAAAATCGCCGCTGCCAATCGTCCCTGCGGTTGGGATCGTCCCACATGGTCTCGATGATCTCGTCGGTGTCGTTTTTATTCGCGATAAGGTTCATTGGATTGATTTGCTACGAATATTTATCAAGTATCTGCTGCACCTGGGGGACAAGATGAGCGTGTTCTTTTTCTGCCCTGTCGATGAAGCGCTGCAGCCATTGGCAGGCTTCATCCAATTCCTCCAACAATATTAGTTGTAGACCCAACCCGTGATATACAAGCGGATTGCTCGACCCACATTCGAGCATACTCCGATATTCCTGCTCGGCTTTCGAATAATCTTCCAACCCCATATAACAATAGCCGATGAGAAGTTTGGTGTCTTCATTATCTTCGATCTCCTGCGCTTGGCTTAAACTATCTAATGCGGCCTCGTAATTCCCTAACTTTTGAAGCACATATCCCTGCGAGTACCAGGTTTTACTTTCAGCGGGCACAATATCTAAAGACTTCCGGTAGTAATTCAATGCGTCTTCATGGTCCCCCATACCTGTCAGGGCATTCCCTTTAGCTGCATATATATACCCCAAGTTTTGACCGGTTGCCAGACCTTTTTCGAGCACGTAATCAATTGTACCCAATGCTTCTTGATTTCGCCCTAATTTGAGAAGAGCAGGCACACGCAGAACCAGCAGAGTAAGGTCATTGGGCTGCAACTTTTACCCACGGTCGAAGTAATCAAGTGCCTGCTCAAATTCCCCTGACTCGGAGAGTTTCTGTCCTTTGCTCCGCAAGTCATCCGCTCGTGCAGGTGCGCCCTCTTCATTGGTTCTTGCGGTTTGCGGCTCTAGTGCGTCTGGCTACCTAGCACCCTCAAAATGCAGTATATAAATACACCCCGATTCGTCACCGGCGAGGATCGCACGCCCATCCGCTGCGATAGCGCAGGAGCAGAATCTACTGTCCTCAGAGAATGATTTGATCAGCTCACCTCCTTCTAAATTCCATACTTTTAATGTCCCGTCCTGCGATGCAGACACAAGCAGCCTGCTGTCAGTTGTCACAGCCAGCGCTGTCACTGGTGCAGAGTGCCCAGTGAGAGTATGCAAATCAGTCCGTCGCTCCGTATCCCGTACCCGGATCGTGCCATCCTCCGTGGCATAAATCGCCCGTCGCCCCTGCGCGGTTATTGCTGCAGCCAGCACTTGATTGAAGTAGCACCTCGCTCTGTATATCTCCCGCTCTCCCGCATCGCGTTCCAGATCCCATACAATGACCTCGCCGTCTTCGGAACCAAGCAGCGTTATCCATCCACCGGGCGCGATCGCCACCGCCGAAACCACGCCAATATCCACCTTAATCGCAAACAGGTCCTTATTCTCATCCACATCCCACAGTCTCATTATGCCCTCTTGTGCGATTAATGCCCTGCGCGCATCTTGTGTCAAGACCACCTTACGAATAGGATGATTGCCTTTCAATGATCGCAGCAGTTTCCCTTGTCCCAGGTCCCATATCCAAATCCTTGCGTTGCTCATATCTTCAGCAATGGACACCACACGGTGCCCATCCGGGGTGAGCGCCAGAGCGTCAACGTGGGCGCGGCTGTGCCACGTGCGAAGCTCCTGCCCGGTCTCCAGATTCCAGACCTTGATGGTGTCGTCATGCGACCCGGAAATCACCTGTCTCCCATCAAGGGTTATGGCCACCGCCGAAACCCTGTCTTGATGGCCAGTCAGCCGCCTCGACTCCGGTCTATCACCTATCTTTTCGCGGATTGACGCCGTTGTGGCCGGACGTGTTTCCGACACGTCCATGCTGAATGGATTCATCCGCAGTGCTGCACCACAGTCCGGGCAAGGAGCAACGCTACCCAGGTCGGATTGCTCGATCGCGAAAGAGCCCATACAGAGCGAACATCGAACTCGCAGCCCTCGGGATTGATGGCGCCGGGCGGTAACGACGGGAGCGCCGGGAGTGACGTTTTCCAAACGCAGGACGTGCACCTGTCCCCCTCCGTCACCGGCGACGAAGGTCAACCCATCTGGTGTTACGGCACAGTCACTGATTTTACCCTCTACTGTGAGACAAGCCGTTTCCGCACCGCTCTGTAGATCCCATATCCTGAGGGTCTTGTCGTTTGTGCCGGAGACGGCATACTGCCCATCTGGGGTCACCACTACAGCCAAGACCGCTTTCGTATGCCCCTCCAGGATGCGCAGCGCCTCTCCACTCTCCAGGTCCCACACCCTTAGGGTCTGGTCTCGTGAGCCGGAGACTGCGTGGGTTCCGTCGGGTGTCACCGCCACCGCCTCTACCTCTTCCGTGTGGCCCTTTAGGGTGAGCACTTCCTCTCCTGTCTCCAGATCCCACACCTTGAGGGTTCCGTCATCCGAGCCGGAGACGGTGCGCCTCCCGTCGGTGGTCACCACAACCGCATTGACCCCTTCCGTGTGGCCCTCCAGAGTGCGCAGTTCCTCTCCTGTCTCTAGATCCCACACCTTGAGGGTCTTGTCATCTGAGCCGGAGATGGCGTGCCGCCCGTCGGGGGTCACCGCCACCGCATAAACCCGGTCCCTGTGACCCTTTAATGTAAAAATTCCCTCTCCGTATTCCATGTCCCATACCTTGAGGGTGTTGTCCGCTGAGCCGGAGACAGCGCGGGTCCCATCAGAGGTCACCGCCACCGAGTTGACAGAGTAGGAGTGTCCCACCAGGGTGTGCGTTGCTTCGCTTACATATTCCCCACTCTGCAAATCCCACACCTTGAGGGTCGTGTCCTTGTCCGCAGAGCCGGAGACGGCGCGGGTCCCATCGGGGGTCACTACCACCGTCATGACCCTGCATGTGTGCCCCTCCAGGGAGTGCAGAGCCTTCCCGCTCTGCAGGTCCCACACCTTGAGGGTCTCATCACTTGAGCCGGAGACGGCGCGGTGCCCGTCGGGGGTCACCGCCACCACCCAGACCTTGTCCGTGTGGCCCTCCAGAGTGCGCAGTTCCTTTCCGCTCTCCAGGTCCCACACCTTGAGGGTGTTGTCCGCTGAGCCGGAGACGGCGCGCCTCCCGTCGGGAGTCACCGCCACCGCATAAACCCAGCCCCTGTGACCCTTTAAAGTACGAATTCCCTCCCCGCTTTCCAGGTCCCAGACCTTGAGGGTTTGGTCCCATGAGCCGGAGACGAGGCGCCTCCCGTCGGGAGTCACCGCCACCGCCGTGACCCAGCCCGTGTGCCCCTCTAGGGTGCGTAGCGCCTCCCCACTCTCCAGGTCCCACACCCTTAGGGTCTTGTCCTGTGAGGCGGAGACGGCCCTTCGCCCGTCAGGAGTCACCGCCACAGCGTTGACCGTGCCCTTGTGCCCCTCCAGGGTGTGCACTTCCTTCCCACTCTCCAGGTCCCACACCTTGAGGGTGTTATCGTAAGAGCCGTAGACTTTTTCGGGATCGTCCGCTGAGCCGGAGACGGCGCGCCGTCCGTCGGGGGTCACCGCCACTGCTATGACATCACGTGTGTGCCCCTTCAGGCTGCGAAGCGCCTCTCCTGTCTCTAGATCCCACACCCTGAGGGTCTTATCCCAAGAACCGGAGACGGCGCACTTCCCATCGGGAGTCACCACCACCGCGCTAACAATCCACTCGTGGCCATTCAGTGTACGCAGAAGCTCCCCACTCTGCAGGTCCCACACCTTGAGGGTCTGGTCTCGAGAGCCGGAGACGGCGCGGTTCCCGTCGTGTGTCACCGCCACCGCCTCTACCTCCTCCGTGTGGCCCTTTAGGGTGAGCACTTCCTCTCCTGTCTCCAGATCCCAGACCTTGAGGGTTCCGTCATCCGAGCCGGAGACGGTGCGCCTCCCGTCGGTGGTCACCACTACCGCATTGACCCCTTCCGTGTGCCCCTCCAGGGTGCGGATCAGCGGGCCGCCGGCTTGAGTCAGAGTGGGGGTCAGGGGACGCAGCCAGGAAGCGCCTTTACGTTCCTTGACCTGCCCCACCAGGCTTTGAATCGCCGGCGCTTCTTGAGTCATCAAACGACCCACCAACTGCCCGGCCATCTGGCCCGCATCCCGTACCAGGACGTGGGCGGAGAGACGCAGGGCACCCTGGACCAGGATGAGGTCGCGGGAGAATGCCTGGAGTGTGGTTTTGTGATCCCCTGCCTTGTCTTGAGTATTATGATTGGTCATGGCTGACTGCCTATGAAAGGTTAATCACAAACGGGTTGATTTTCAGCTGGGTATCACAGCCTTGCTGCAGGCAGGTGATTTCCGTGTCGAGCGATTCAAATGGCTGCCAGTCGGCGGGTTTCTCGTATTGGCTTCCGCGCTGGCGCGGCTTCAAACGCCACTCCCCCGGGATGGCATTCTCATCCGGTACGGCATTTTTGTCCAAAAAGTACCATTCCTTTAAAAAGGCTTTATCTTCATCTTTTTGTGATTTTTTTTAAGATTTTTTCGAACTGGTCGGCCGGAATTTGCGATGGCGCGGGCACCAGCTGTAACTGTCGCCCAGTAAAACGATGAAGTTGGGGCGCGGTGTGGTCTGCTGGCAGCGCCTGATATCGCCTAAACAAATGTTCATCGCCTGCTGGTCCAGGGAAGCTTCTTCGCTCACCCCCCAGCGCAGGTCGATGGCTTGAAAACGGGATCCATGTCCCGCGGTCAGATCGCGCAGGCGAGGGAAAACTCGCTCCTGTAACGCGTTCCGCTCTGCTTTGAGGTCGCTGAAGGTGGGGCTGACGAAAACCCGGAATGTACGACTCGCCTGAACCATTCAATTCTCTCCATACCCGCAAACAAAGGGTAATCCTGACGGGTCTTATGGAAGGCTGGCCGGCAGAATAAATTGTTTGTTCTGCTTGGTCGAAGTCACCGCAGCCCGACAAAAAACAACCGACCACTCACTGGGGTCAATCCCAGATAGGGGTCGGTTGCCTCCTTACACAATACCCTCCTCGGTCGTCCACGACTGCAGTGAAGGCTCTGATGATAGCAAACTAATGACAGCTTTACAGTATGTGTGAATTATAATACAAACTAATAAATTGGGGTGTTATCTGGCAGCGTTCGATCTAGCCAATCTACCCAGGACTGCCATTACTTCCGCTGATTTCTGAACAGCCTTGCAGCAGCAAGCCAAATACTGGTGAATCACATGTGACTGCGGCTAACCACCCTTCTGTTCATATGCACCGGAAACCGCTAGCGAGATGGCAGCACCCGTATGGATCGAACCCCAACGGCCACCGGGCTTACCTCATGAGTCCACTCAAAGTGTGGATGGAAGCAAGTGAACGGATTCACCCGCAGCGCTGCTCTATTAATTCCCATTCCTTTCGATTTACACGGCGTTGCATGTAAATGAAAAAAACGTGTAAAACACCTTCCCCCAGAATAAGCGTCATCCCAATTGGCAAGATGAACGCCAACATGACCGTAAACTGTTTAGTTTTTCTTCAACTTCACCATCTTATATCCCACATTTTCTAATATCCAGGGGATCGCGTGGGTAACAACACGATCCAAATTGCGGTAATGTTCGCTGAGGATCTCACCATTTGCGACCCCCATTTTCTTAATATAGCTTTTTCCATACACCACTTCAGCATCCTGGCGTTCTTTTTCGTCCCATGCAACCAGGGCGTCATGCCGCTTATTGGTTTTGCGTTTTATGGAGGAATAGGACCAGCCTGAATCAATATAATGCTGCACCCAGCGGATATGTTCCAGGCGACTGACCTTTTCAAAATCCAGGTCGCTTAATGAATCTGCGGGTAGTTTTGCATCAAGAGGCACAATCATGAATCCGACTGCACAGAGTTTTTCGGGAATTTTACGGGCGTTATGATAATTTTGTGATACTTCATCAGGCGGCATCTCTTCTGGCAGTTTTTTCATCTTTTCATTGAAAGCCAGGAATTCTTCTTTGGTTATTGATAGTGGATCCTGGTCTTTACCTGATGAAAACACCAGGGAATAGATAGCATGAATACCAACAGCCATTTTCTCAACGACCTGTTCATCAAAGGTAATTTCATTGACCAGATGGTAGAATGCTTCACCGCCCTCACAATATATAAGCTGCTGTGACATTAATTCATAAAATTGGTGTTTA
>SDBS01007529.1_pt1 | contig 10558 bp, 10 predicted proteins | sample 2277091 | NCBI WGS metagenome assembly SDBS01 (sample SAMN10404972, study PRJNA504765) | marine sediment metagenome | isolation source: marine sediment core GS10_PC15, 163 cmbsf | place: Arctic Ocean: Southern Knipovich Ridge | collected 2010 | reverse complement strand
GAAGAAAAAACAATTTTTAATAATGTACATCATTAGATAAGTGATCCTTTATGGCCGTGGTTAAAGATCGTATGCCAAGACAGATTAGAGGTTGAAACAATGCATGAAATAGCTGCATATATGTTTAATAACCAAAATGCTGTAGGGGCATTTTTAGATAAACATGGTATTGAATCTGGAATTTTACGTAAAGGGGCTACCAAGGCTCAAGGATATGTAGAAATGGTTGTTACAATAAGTGGTGCTAGTATAAGTATTCCATTAGGAACACATTTTAATTCATTGTTAAATACTTATTTATCTGATTCTATTACAATTATTCCACTTACGTTAGATATGACAAAATCAAAAACTGGTATTTCTTACGATTACTTTCCTACTTATATAGATGAAATAGAAGCAACTGAAGCCGAACCAAGAAAAGGAATAGTAGAAATAAAATTAGCTAATGGTGATATTGTTGATACATCATATTACAGTATAGATCTCACTTACTTAAATAATATTATTTGGGTTGATAGTTCTAAAACTTTCTTAGAAGAGGATGAAACATATACTGTAAAGTTTACTGGTAATATGACAATAAGAATTGAAGTTTCTTCTGTGGCAGTTGGTGATGATTCAAATGCTTTAATAGGTGATATAACAACTTGTATAGAGTTCCCACAGAATTCAGTTTCAAATAAAGCTGCAATTGATGGTGGATTAGATGATGAAATAGATGCTAATTATAGGGAAAGATTATTAGGAGCTAGGAGAAGAACTTTTACTTTAGGTTCTGTTAAGGATATTATATTAGGAATTGAGGGTGTAAGAAGTGTTAAAGTTTATCAATCTATGGGTGTTGATCAAACAAGTATTTCTGATTGGGATAATAAAAGTACTGGTCAAATATTAAAAGCAAGTGGACAAAGACCTTTATATTCACAATCATTTGTACCAGGAGATTTAGTAGCAACGTTAGGAAGAATAACGTTGTGGGGAAGACCTTATAATTTACCACCGCCTATCTATATAGGTGTAAAAAGAGATTTAGACAGTTATGCTACTGGTACTTACTTTGATTATAAAAAAGTAGAAAGAACAGATCTTGATCCTGCTTTAACTGGATTTAAAGACATTCCATTTGATTTAAAATATAACGATCTTGATAAAACAAAAACATATAGGTTTGATATTTGGTGTGAAGATCCAGGAGGAAGTTTTGACTGGGTTAATAATTATTGGGAAATAGCTACTACAAGTGGTTATAGAAGTGATATAAGAGGAACTTTATTCTCTATTGATGATGGAGGAAATTATAATGATATGACTCCATTAGATGTAGTTTTTAAAACTCATTTTAAAGGAGCTGGGTTTAACGCTGTAGTTGCTACAGAAGATGGTTACGGTTTTAATAATATTAAAGTTGATATAGAGGAAAAATTAGACGATATAGAAAATGGTGGATATTCACCAGTTTGTATTCAATCTTATATAACAGATGCCGATGAAATTCTTATAAATGTTAAATCTACTATTTATATTTCTGAATTAGCAGATTTTGATACTGTAAGGATTGAAGTAGAAGATAATATAGAAACATACTTAGAAAATTTAGATGTCGGAGAAAATGTTGTATATGCTAAAATTCATAATGAAATAATGAAACATAGTCAAGTTACAAACTTAAAGGAATTGTTAATAAAAAGAGCAGATACTGGAAGTTATGACGAACTCGACTTACCAATATTAGATACAGAAATACCAGATCTCGGATCTAGTTCATTTCAGAGGGGTTAAAATGAGAACTAGAGAAATAATTAGGGGTATGCCTACTCAATTTAGAGGAATGACAAACAATCCTTTAAATACAGGACATTATGTACCATTGTTAGGATATTGGACAAAGGAAGAAGGATTTGTAAAGAAACAATCTTTAGTATATAAAGGAGAATCTTTAGCTTGTCCTATAATTGCTGTAGTTAGTGATAGGGTTGGTAAAGAAGATGTTATTCTTACAATTACGGCTAAGACTTCTGTTTATGATTCAACAGAAGAAAAAGCTCAGGGAGATTATACAATCAAACGTAAAATATATACACCAACAGAAACAACTATTGAAACAACTTTAACAGTACCTAGGTTTACACGTCAGTGGGCTACTTTTTTATTAACTGGATTAGGAAAAATGTGTTATGAAATAACTTCGATTACAGATGATAATATTTATGACACAAGTAAAATAGAATTTTATGCTTTAGCGTCAAGTGGCTCTAGAATTATATATTGGTTAGGTTTACACCAACTTACTGAAACTTTAAGAGATATTGTTCAAGGACTTTGGATTTCCCCTACGAGATGTTTTAGATGTAAAGCTACTGGAATAGAACCTGGTACGACAGAACCTTGTAAACAATGTAACGGTTATAAATACTCTGGTTATAATGCTACTCGTTCTATACAAAGGAATAAAGGCTTTGATGTAGGATTAGCGAGAAAAATTTTAGATTGGAATAATATGAGTAACGATGACCATCAAGTTGTAAAAGAATTTATAAATAAAGCATGGACACAAAAGTGGTGGATTACACCTACAAAAAAAGAAATAAAAAAATTGTTTGCTCATTTCTTCCAATTACATGAAGATGATATACAAATAACAGAAAGATTTAATTTGCAAGAACCAGTTTGGAAAATAAATCTTCCAACAAGGGCAAGTGGTGCATCTCCTTTTGGTGTAGATATTTATGAGAGTTATGAAGATCTATTAAAATTTATTGCTAGATCAGTAACACCAGCTGGTGTAAGTGTATTTGTAGGATTTTATAATACTGGATGGTTTGGTGAATTTAATCTTTTCACAGGTAAAGTATCATCGGTCAATTTTAAATCAGGAGCTTTTGAACAAAGATATAGATTGTTATTAACACCGAGATGGAATTTTTGGAATGGATGGACTGAAGCAGTTGATCATTTTGAAAGACTACCTATAGAAATTGATGGAATCTGGACTGTTAATGGAGATGTTAGTATAATTAATGTAAATGATATTAATAGACACATGGCTAAATTTGTGGATAATTCTTATATAGAACACGATGGTGATGTTTCTGGTGTTGCTACTGGACAGTTTGAAATGTGGGTTCATCCACAAGATACTGAAATGAGATTTGGTTTAGCTGACAGTGGTGGATTAGCTATGTATTTAAAGTATGTTAATACTGGTCAAAAAGGTTTTTATGATCATAATAATAATTTGTTAAGAGCAGGTTTACCACACTGCGATTATCATTTAAGAGTTGACTTTGTTGTTGATACTCAAGGACCTGGACACACAGGACAATATGGGTATATAGAACAAGTTCAAATAAATAAAAAAGTAGTAAATAATGGGTACAACTTCTTAAGAACGTTAGGAGTTAGCCCAAAGATGAGAATCCAAAACATAGGTAGTGGAACTGGGTTTATGGATGCTTATGGTAATAGTTGGAATGCAAGTGGTTATCAAATTGGTGATAATTGGCAAAGATTACATCCTAAAGGTTTTGGTTTGTATAATTGGGATTATGCAACTGGGGCGTTGGGAAATGTTAGAGCAACTGGATTGCACTATAATTATATACGACCAGATAAATTCTGGGACGTTTTTGAAGAATAAGTGAAAAATTATGAAAGGAAGACAAAGAATAAGACAAAAAAATAAAGAAGGAATATGGGAAAAGTGGTCAGATTGGCATCCTAACCTTTTTGTGGACGATGGGATTGAATTAACTGAAGACTTTCTCTTCGGATTAAAATCGTGGTGGAATCCTAAAGATCAAGGAGGTTATGTTGGTGGAGACTCTGGGTGGGATACTGTAAGATATGTTCAAGCTGGTGTATGTATGTTTAATAATGCATCACCAGAAAGAGCTACTGGAAGTAATGGAATACCGCCTGGAAGTGAATGGGACTATCCAGTTGATGATACATGGTTAGTTTCACCAGAAGATAGTTTTATATCAAGAACTACTGGTTTAAGGGTTGTTCTTAATGCAACAAGAAGAGATCAAACAGTAGAATTTACCGTTTCTTTTAATGTTCCTGGTGATGTACCAAGTGGAACACCAATAAGAGAATTAGGTATTTTCTTAACTGGTATAGGACCTACTAAAGATCCAAGTAATAGTGATAGTCAGAAATCAAGAAGTATGATATGTAGATCTTCTATAAGTGATAGTGGTTATTATAACCAAGCTGGAGCAACTGGTCTACAAGGTACACCTGGATTTAAACTATGTTATATTGATAAACCACTTACTGTAACAAATGATATAGAAATACAATGGGAGTTTGGTGAAATATAAGATGCCAGTAACCAAATGTTCCAATGGGAAATATAAAATTGGAAGTGGTGGGTGTAACTTTAGTTCAAAGGAAAAAGCAGAGGCTGCTTATAAAGTGTATTTGGCTAAGAAACATAAAGGCGAACAAGAAGAATTGAAGTATGAAATAACCTCTTTAGATGAGGATTTAAAATTAATAGATTTAGAATTATCTAAACAAAAAGAAATAATAGTGAATATAAATGGGACTAACAAACGAATTTGAACGGGATCTCAATGATCAAAGTGGTCTTAAAAGACCTGGTAGAGTTGATTTTGTAGTTTTCCAAAATATACCAGATGCTGGAGATGGTAATCCTGGTATTCAAAGATGTTTTAGAAATTACCTACATGAAGGTGGTATGGAAAAAGATATTGAATTACTTGGATTTGGTATTAAAGGAACATCTGTAGATATTAATAATGTAGAACTTCAACAGCTAAGTAATATAGGTGCTTCTGTTATTACTGGTAGTATATGGACACAGTTAAGTAATATTGGTAGTTCTGTTATTAGTAGTAATGAATGGAGTCAAATAGCTAATATTGGTGGTTCTGTTACAATAGATGTTACTCAATGGGGTTATGTTGGTGGGGCAGATCAAAATGTTAGAATAGCTGATACACCAACATTTAGTGGGTTAACATTAGCTGGAAATTTAACATTAGCTGGAAATAGTATAATTGGTACAAGTGTTAATATTAATAATGCTGAAATGCAACAGTTAAGTAATATTGGTACTGCTACAATAAATGGAACTCAATGGGGATATGTTGGTTCATTGAATCAAGGTTTAGCAACAGGAGATAATGTTGGTTTTGGTCAGATAACTATGAGTGGTGATATTATAATGGGTTCTGATGATATAACATTCTCAGCTGGTGGAACTGTTGATGGTGTAGATGTTTCTGCTCACGCAGCAAATACAACTGCTCATATTAGTAATTTGAATCAGATACCTACAAGAAGCCATGATGTTTTATCGGATGTATCTGCAAATGATCATCATGCACAATCTCATACATTAGCAAGTCATTCAACAAGAGCTCATACTGAATTAACTGGTGTTTCAACAAGTCAACATCACGTACAAACTGTAAACACTTGGAGAGCTATTGGTTCAGGAAGTAATGATTGTATTGCTGGAAATGATAGTAGAATGACAAACTCAAGAACACCTGTATCACATGGATATTCATTACATAGTGATATAAATCAATCATTGATGACAAACAGTTCTCCTACTTTTACAAAGCTAACAATGGGTAATTTGCAGCTGAGTTATGGTGCTGGTAAAATTTACTCTACCGTAGGTTTAGTCTTAGGATCACCCTCATATATCAAATTTGAGCCAGAAGGAACAAATCATTCTTGGAGGATGGATCATAATAGTAATGATGATGTTCAACTTTATCAATATGGAGCAACTACATCAACCGAACAAGGAAATATAGGTCAAGAAAATGGAACTGTTAGACCACTTCTTAATCTTAATGTTAAATACCTATCAACTGATACTGGGGGTGTAGGCACATATTCTCATGTAGATGATTTACAATTATTAAGAGAGACTAAAGAGTGGGATGTTAGAGAAAAAGTTACTCATCCAAGTTTTCCAGATTACAAACAAAAAGTTTTTGATAATAATACATTACCTTGGATAAAAGCTATGCCAGATATTGATGCATTAGATAATGATGACGATGATAAAAGATATAGTGTACCAATAAATAATCAAATAGGTTATCTTCTGTCAACATTACAAGTAATGTTACAACGTCAAGACGATCTCGTAAATGGAAATTTAGCAAGAGATTTAATTATAGATAGTTTAATAACACGATTAGATAATTTAGAATGAGATAAAAAATAATAATAATAAAATTAATAAAAGTTAAAAGGCGTAAAAAATTGGGTATTATAGAAAGATGGAATAACTTAGCACGTAAGAAGATTTATATTAACGAGAGTTTTGAGATAGGAGTGGGAAGATTGGTATATATGTGTCTCTTGAACTTTTTTATAATGGTAGGAATGTTATTATCTGGTGGAACTGCCGCATCTATTACTTGGCTCTGGTTAGATCTTGCAGGAAGCTTTAGGAAAAAAGAAAAAGTTTAGGTGGTCAAAATGATAGAAAAAAAGAATGTGTTAGAGAAGACCATCAATTTTCGTACAACCGAGGAAATGTACAAGTCTATGTTACAGTACCTTAAAGCTACTGGTGAGTCTATTAGTGTGTTGATGAGAAAAATAACTTACGATTATTTAAAGATTAAAAAGTTTATAGAAGAAAATGAAAGTTGTTAAATATGACTAATCCAAGAGTCGGGTTAGTCTGTTTGATGCATAAATGTAAAAACTGTTCACGTAACAGTTTTAATACGATAAATAACCTCATAAGAACATTATATATGTTTTGTAAGAAAGAGTTTATTCTTTACCTTTTTGATAATGCATCTGACGAAAAATACAATATCCCTTATTTTGATATAAAATATACATATATAGAAGATCAAACCATAAGGGGATTGGCTGGTCCTTACAATGACGGAATTAAAATGGCAGTTAAAGATAACTGTGATTTAATAATTCTGATAAATGATGATGTAGTTCTTAACAATAGTATCAATAATTTTATAGATATTGTGCTAAATCATGAATTTAAAGATATAGGATTATATGGACCTGTTAGTAATGGGCTTCATATAAATAGCTATCAATTGGCTGAGAAAGCTGGAAAAGGTATAAGAGAAATAACACATGAGTATGATCAATTTTCCGATATAAATGGATTTATAATGGCTTTCACTCCAGAATTTTATCACCTTGTTAAATTACCAAACGGAGATTTTTGTGATATGAAAAAGATGTGGGGTGGTGGTGAAGAGATAATGCAGGATAGAGCCAGAGAACGTGGCGCTAGAATGTTTATCATAAAAGACTGCTGGTTTTACCATCAAAGAATTAGTGGATGGGTTATGTTTGAACAATGGACAAATTCAAGGGCTTGAATAAAATGTTAGATATTGAAAATAGAAAAAAACAAATAGTAGAAAAGTATGGTCTTGAACCTACAGTATGTTATTATTATTATTTATGGAACGCTATTGATTATGTAGGAAGAGCAAATGTAAAAGAATCTTTTGAATCTATTAGTGGATTAGAAGACGAAGTAATAGTAGGTGATTATTCTTCTACTGATGGAACGAAAGAACTCGCACAAGAATGTGGACTTAGGGTTATAGATGTAGAAAAAACACCAGGAATTACTTTCCATGAATCAAAAATAAATAATAAAATATATTATAATTGTAAGAGTAATTTTATGGTTGACTTGGATATTCATACTATATATCCTAAAAACCTTACCGATATTATTAGACAGAATATAAGAATAAAAGATATAACCAGAAAACAATTAGTTTTAAGGGGATTATATTCTGAAGGAAATGGAAGGAAGAGGGTAGAATTTGCTCATTGCTCGTCAGGTATTCTTTATAAACCTTATATCTTAGAATGTAGGGGATTTGATGAAAGAACCTATTATGGTTGTGGAACTACTTATTATATACTCGGTATATTAGAAGATATTTATAAATTAGAAATGGATAATATATATGTTGACACTATGGTTCATAGGTTTCATATGAATCACAAAGTAAGTAGATGGGCGAGTACTTTTGATATAACAATACAGAATACTATTGAGAAGGATAATTGGTCAAAACATATGGCAAAAAGTTGTTTACAACCTTTAAGAAGTAATTTTGAAGATGGTATAAAAACAGTTCATAATAGTTATTGGTGAATAAAATGACAACTACAGAAGAGAAATGGGAAGCATATATGAAAAAGCAAAATGCTAAATTAGAAGATCATTTTGATAAAAATTGGAAAGATAAGAAAGTTTATAGAGAAGAAATGAATAAGAGGAAACAAAGAATTGTCAAAGAATATGGTACGGATTCTATTATATGTTATTTTTATTATCTATTAAATGCTGTAGATTATGCTGGAGAAGAGAATCTTAGAAAATCTTTTGAGTCTATTCAAGGACAAGGAAATGAGATAATAGTAGGGGACTATAGCTCTACTGACGATACTGTAAAAATTGCTAAAGAATATGGCTTCAAAATTGTAAATGTAGAAAAAACTCCAGGTGTTGGTCTCCATACATCAAAAATAGTAAATAAGATTGTAAAAAAATCGAACTGTACTTTTATGATGGATCTTGACGTTCACATTGAATATCCAAAAAATATGAATTATGTTGTCGTAAAATGGATTAGAGAGAATGATATAACAAAGAAAATATTAGCACTAAGGGGATGGTGGATTGACGAGAAAGGTGAACTTAAAGCAGAATGGGGATTTGTTACTGCTGTACTGACTTATGTACCATACCTAATAGAAGCACGAGGACATGACGAAAGAACTTATATGGGATGGGGATGTGGACATTATTATCTTAACTTAATGGAGCAGATTTATAATTTGAATTATGATAACATAACATTAGACGATATGATTCATAAGTATCATATTAAGGAAAAACTAAGAGCGTCAAAAGATGTGCTTAAAATAGAAAATATGAGTGAGATGTATATACCTAATATACTGTTTGCGAGAACGTTAACAAACGAATTAAAAAAAGACTTTAAACAAGGGGTTAAAAAAGTCAAAAATAGTTACTGGTGAAAAAATGAAAGCAAAAATTAGACCAAGAATACAATTAGAAGGTAGAGAATCACTTGTAGATGCTATACCCCTCAGTACACCATGGGTTATATTTGTTGATCCAAGTGATCTGTGTAATTTCGGATGTAGATTTTGTCCCAGTGGGGACTTAAAATTAATGAGAGAAGTTGGTAGACCTCTTAAAGTTATGAATTTTGATCTTTATAAGAAAATAATAGATGATATATGTGAATTTGAGAAGCCTATTAAAGTATTGAGGCTCTATAAAGATGGTGAGCCTTTGTTAAATAAAAACTTTGGTAAGATGGTAAAATATGCTAAAGATAAAGGATGTGCAGAAAAAATTGACACAACAACAAATGCATTTTTTCTTAATCCTAAGAGGAATTTGGAAATTATTGAAGCAGGACTTGATAGAATTAACATATCAATAGAAGGTGTTAACGCAAAACAATACTTAAATTTTTCACGTTATCGTCTTAATTTTGATTATTTTGTTAAAGACATTGCTCATTTTTATGATAATAGAAAAGATTGTGAAGTGTTTATAAAAATCTGTGGTGATTTCTGGACTGATGAGGATAAGGATAAGTTCTATGATATATTTGGTGATATTAGTGATAGTATTTTTATTGAGCATACAATGAATTGTTGGCATGGTTTTGAACCAAAAGATGCTAAACAGAATGAAAAGGTTGGAATATATGGACAACCTATAAAAGAAGTTAATGTTTGTCCTTATGTCTTTTATTCTTTCTCAATTAATTCGGATGGATCAGCGAGTGCATGTTTTCTTGATTGGGCCAGAAAGCTCCTTATCGGTGACGTAAGAAAGGAGAGAGTTAAGGATATTTGGAATGGTGAAAAACTTACTGAATTTCAGGAGTTATTCTTAAAAGGAGAAAGAAAAACAAAACCACTCTGTTGGAGTTGTAGTCAGCTATCTCATGGAATGCCAGTTGATTTAGATAAACATAGAGTAGAAATATTAAAAAGGTGGAAGGAAAAATGAATTGTCCTATATGTAATAGTATTTATTCTGAACAGTTTAAATATCTCAATTGTGAGAGTTTCGATAACTCTTATCTTTATAAAGATATATGTATCCAGAAATGTAACAACTGTGATCATATGTATAACGAATTGACTGATACAGAATTAAAGAATCTTAAGAGATATTATGAAGAAGAATATGCTCCATCTAATTTAAGTTCAAAAGATAAGAATGGAGATAGACCAGGAAGTTATAATATTCATTCAGTTGTAAGGTATGAGCAATTATATAAGTTTGTTTTACCTTATATAAAAGAAAACTCAAGAATTTTAGATGTTGGTTGTGCTATGGGAGGATTCTTAAAATTCTTAAAAAATAAACGGAATTATACAAATTTATACGGAATAGAACCAATTGAAGCATATGTTAAAGAAGCTAATAATGAAAATATTAAACAAGGTAATGTATATAAAATTCCTTTTGAAGATAATTCATTTGATATAGTAATTTTAGACC
>SDBS01007528.1_pt1 | contig 10560 bp, 10 predicted proteins | sample 2277091 | NCBI WGS metagenome assembly SDBS01 (sample SAMN10404972, study PRJNA504765) | marine sediment metagenome | isolation source: marine sediment core GS10_PC15, 163 cmbsf | place: Arctic Ocean: Southern Knipovich Ridge | collected 2010 | reverse complement strand
GGTTATTGCGCTGGGACCGTGATACCACCAGGGGAAAAGGCTCTCATCAGGAGATACTAGACCGTTTCCGCAGCCACGGTGCTGATATCCTCATCGGTACGCAGATGGTTGCCAAGGGGTTACACCTGCCCCTGGTCACACTGGTCGGGATAGTTAATGCAGACCTCAGTCTGAACCTGCCCGACTTCCGCGCCGGGGAAAGGACCTTTCAACTGCTGTCTCAGGTGATGGGGAGAGCCGGACGGGGTGCTTCAGGCGGGAAGGTTATCATTCAGACCTACTGCCCCGAACACTACGCCATTCAAACAGCAGCCCGGCACGATTATACCCTCTTCTACGAGCAAGAAATCAACTACCGGCGCCAGCTTCATAACCCCCCCTTCACCCGGCTGGCCCGTCTTACCTATAGCCACACCAACGACACCCTCTGCCAGCGGGAGGCAGAAAGAATGAAGCACCGGCTAACCGGTGAAATAGAGACAAAAGGGATAGATAACCTCAGCCTGATCGGACCGGCCCCGGCATTTCTCCATAGATTACGAGGAAGGTTTCGCTGGCAGCTCGTACTTCGCGGCGCCGAACCATCTACCTTCCTTTCTGAAATACCGGTACCAAAGGGCTGGACAATCGATATCGACCCGGTAGGGCTTGCTTAAGGCCAATAAAATATTGCTGCTTCGCCTTGCTAAAGGGGCGGCTTGTATAGTATAGTTTATCTTTAGATACGGGAAAGAAACGGGAAAGGCTGGGGGCTGACCTACTTATATTAGGAATGCAATTGTTAGCGGAGATTAAAAGCACTGATGGCGAGAGGAACGCTGCTAAAAAAGCTCCCGGAGGCTTTTTCGACAGGTTGATTGAGCCCGGAGTCTCACTATTACTCACCCGGCTAAGCCATTTCCTTGCCGAGCAAAAGGTACCGTCCTACATCGTTGGCGGCTTTGTCCGTGATATGCTGCTCAAGAGGAATACGGCTGATATTGACATTGCTGTAGCCGCCGACGCCCTGGAGATTGCCCGCAGGGTAGCCATCGCCCTCGATGGTAAATATATCCCGATGGATACGGTAAACAGGATAGGCAGGGTAGTCCTGGCAGGTAAAAAAGCAACCTCTGCCAGCGGTCAATGGGAGCTTGATTTCTCCACGTTTGCGGGCAGCATCGAAGAAGACTTGGGACAGCGTGATTTCACCATAGACGCCATGGCGATTGAACTCAGCCGGTTAGAAAAGGTGGATACCGGTTTTACCATCATCGACCCGTTTCAGGGTCGGCGTGACCTTCAGCAGGGCATTATCAGGGCAGTTACCCGAACCGTATTTGAGTCGGACGCCGCCCGCCTGCTAAGGGCGATACGCCTGGCTTACGAGCTCGGTTTCACTATTGACGGTGAGACTGAGGCACTGATGCAACGCTACTGCCACCTTATCACCGGCATCGCCGGTGAACGGATAAGGGAAGAGCTACTCCTGCTTCTGGCTGTTCCCCAGGCTGAAGCGGTACTGCCCCACCTTGATAGGCTGGGGCTGCTAGCCGCCATAGTCCCGGAGCTGGCCCTGGAAAAGGGGGTTGAACAGCCCATAGAACACTTCTGGAATGTCTTTGACCATTCCCTCAAGACGGTAGCCGCCGCTGATTTCCTGCTCCGGCAGGGAAGCTGGGAGTATGTCGGCAGGGAAGCTATGACCATGGTCCCCTGGTCAGTGGAACTAGACGAGCACTTCAACACCGAGGTAAGCAGCGGCAGCACGAGGAGGCTGATGCTCAAGCTGGCGGCACTTCTTCACGACATCGCTAAGCCACAGACTAAAGCTATTGATAGCAGCGGCCGAATGCGTTTTCTGGGACACGCCAAGGAAGGGGCGGCAGCCAGCAATAGTATTATGGAAAGGCTGAGATTCAGCAATAGAGAGATAAAGCTGGTAGAGACCATGGTAGAGCATCACATGAGACCAACCCAGATGAGCCAGAGTGGCATCCTCCCTACGCAACGGGCTATCTACCGTTACTTCCGTGATACCGGTGATGCCGGCATCGATATACTATTCCTGAGCCTGGCTGACCACTTAGCCACCAGAGGCCCTCACCTCAACCCAGATGGGTGGCGGGAGCACACCCGGATAGTAGACTATGTCCTGACCAAACGCTCCGAGCAGGAGATTCTGGTCTCCCCACCCAGGCTGATTGATGGTAATGACCTAATCAATATCTTTGGCTTAAGCCCCGGGCCCGGAATGGGACACCTGCTGGAACTGGTACGCGAAGCCCATGCCTCGGGCGAGTTCAAGACCAGAGAGGAAGCACTATCCTATATTCGGAAGCACCTGGAGAATAAAGCGGAGTAAGATGATCAGGAAAAACAGGACACCCCTCATAATAATCGGCATTATCTTCACCCTGGCCCTGCTTGTCGTCGTACCCATTGACAGGGGGGTGCTGGGCCAGAAGGGAATGCGCCTGGGGCTGGACCTGCAGGGCGGTATTCACCTGGTATATGAGGCTGATCTGTCTCAAGTAGAGCCGGGTGATGAAGCTGGTATTCTCGATGGAGTAATAGACGTTCTCACCAACCGAATCAACCCATTGGGAGTAACCGAGCCAGTTATTCAAAAATTAGGGGAAAACCGCATAGCAGTCGAGTTACCTGGACTCAATATTACCGACAAAGAAAAGGAAAGGCTTTCACGTACAGCTATACTAGAGTTCGGGGAACTCGCCGCCGATGACGAAGAGGCCAAATGGGAAAACGAGCTGGGCAGATGGAAGCCGGCGGCGGCAGAGATTAATGGCAAAGAAACAGTGCTAAGTAGCGCCTTCTTCAGAGAAAACACATATGTATCCCAAGATAACTTCGGAAGAATACAACTAGTGTTTGAATGGAATGAAGAAGGGAGCAAACTGTCCGAAGTAATCACTACGCGCCTGCTGAATCAGCGCTTGGGTATATTCGAAGGCGATGACACGCTCCGTTCAGAAGGCGACAACAGAGCGATTGCACCTGTTATCAACAACGTAATTAGCGATAGTGGAATGATCACAGGATTAAGCTTTGACGAGGCTATGACATTATCGAAACAGCTCAATGCCGGCCGCATTCCGGTGCCGCTGACCGTCGTTTATGAGCAGACGGTCTCCCCCATCCTGGGTGCTGACTTTGTCGATATGAGCTTTAAGGCAGGGCTAATCGGGCTGATACTGATTATGGTATTTATGATGATTTACTACCGCTTACCCGGAGCCCTCGCCAGCGGCGCTTTAATGTTCTATGCGGTATCAGTGCTGGCGATATTTAAGTTGATACCGGTCACCCTCAGCCTGGCCGGTATCGGCGGCTTTGTGCTGTCTATCGGTATGGCGGTAGATGCCAATGTTCTTATCTTCGAACGGATGAAAGAGGAACTGCGGCTGGGTCGGCCACTGGCATCCGCCATTGAGACCGGCTTCAGCCGGGCCTGGCCGGCAATCCGGGACAGCAATATAACCACCTTCATTGTCTGCGGTATCCTCTACTGGCTGGGCAGCAGTATTATCGCCAGCGCTCCGGTGATGGGATTCGCCGCAACCCTAGCCATCGGGGTAGCGATAAGTATGTTCAGTGCGGTTGTGGTTACCCGCACCTTCCTGCGCACATTCGCCGGTACCCGCCTGGCGCAAAAGAGTTCACTATTCAGCGTCTATTCAGGGAAAGAAAATGACTGATATTGTAGGAAAAAGGTTCTGGTTCTTCGTCGCTTCAGGGATAATTATTCTCTTCAGCATCATCTCTCTGGCCAGCTTCGGGCTCAAACCCGGTATTGAGCTCAGCAGCGGCTCTATGCTGACGGTCAGCTTTGAACAGACGGTGGTCAAGAGCGACTTGAAAGAGGAGCTGGCCAGCGCCGGTTATCCCGGCGCCCTGATTCAACAGACCGGAGAGGGCGGCTTCCTTATCCGCACTGAAGAACTCTCCGGCGGAGACAAAACAACACTGGAGGACACTCTACAGGATAGATTTGGAGCAGTCACCGAATCAGAGTTCTACTCGGTATCACCAATGGTAGCCTCTGAGACGGCACGTAATGCCGGTATTGCCATCGGGGTAGCCGCGGTCGGGATACTGCTCTATATCACCTGGGCATTCCGCAGAATGCCCAACCCCTTCCGCTACGGCGCCTGCGCCTTAATAGCCCTGGGGCACGATACCCTGGTGGCGCTGGGGATTTTCGCCGTTCTCGGCGGTATGTTCGGCTGGGAGATCAACCTGATGTTTATTACCGGCATTCTGGCTGTGGTCGGTTACAGTGTCAACAACACCGTGGTCGTCTTTGATAGAATACGGGAGAATTTAAGCCGGGAAGTAAGCGCTGACTTTAAGACGGTAGTTAATAACAGCCTTGCCGAAACCCTAAGCCGCTCCTTGAACACCAGCCTGACCACCCTGTTTGTCATCCTGGCCCTGCTCCTCTTTGTCGGGGCATCAATTCAAAACTTTGCCGTGGTGATGCTCATCGGCGTCATCGCCGGGACCTTCAGCTCAGTCTGCATTGCCCCTAACCTGCTGGTAGTCTGGGAGGAAGGGAAGTGGAGCAACCTCTTCAAACGAAACCCGCAGCCGGCCGCTGAAGCCAAGAAGGGCTGATAGAGCTACTTCTTAACTTAACTTCACTCCACACTCCCTGTTGAGGAAACTCGATACGGCAAACTCCTCCTCTTACACTATCAACCCCAACTATCAGGCGATTGACTTCTACAACCGTATAGACTACCCTGTTTAGTAAAAAGGGGGTGACTAGATGCAAGCATACTGTATGAAGTGCCGCGCCAAGCGGGAGATGAAGGACGCCAAGGCCATAACTATGAAGAACGGAAAACCAGCAACTCAGGGGATATGCCCAACCTGCGGGACCAAGATGTTCCGAATAGGAAAAAGCTAAGGCTGAAGAGAAGAAGGAACAACTTTCAAAGGGTTTAGCCCCTTCAGTCTACCCTTCTAATTCTAAGCTGCCCCCTTATAAACGGGCTAGGGCAGGTTATGTAACCGCTTTATCTGCTCAATGAGAGGAGTAATATTCGGCGGCTCAAATTCGTGCACCCTAAAGCCAGGCTGCGGCTGCCCCAGCGGGTCTTCGATACCGGTGTTACCCAGAAGCACATCAAAGGTAGCCCTGACCGAAGCCGCCAGAGCATCAAGGGAGTAGCCCCCTTCCAGGGCAAAGACAAGCCGGCCGTCACATAACTCATCAGCCAGCCCCTTGATGACGCCAGCCATCCGGGCAAAGCCGGTGACACTCACCTCCATCATAGCCAGTCTCTCCGACCAGTGGGAATCATAGCCCGCCGAGACCAGGACAAGCTGGGGGGCAAAACGCCTGACCGCCGGGACGACTACCTGCTCAAAGGCATCCAGATATACGGTATCGCCGCTGCCGGCCGGCAGTGGTATATTAATTGTGGCCCCCTCACCATCCCCACTGCCGGTATCTTCCATACTACCTGTTCCCGGATAGAGGGGAGACTCATGGGTCGAGATATAGAGCACCCGGGGTTCATCATAGAAGATATCCTGGGTACCGTTACCGTGGTGCACATCAAAATCGATGATAGCGATACGTTCCAATTTGTATTTGCTCAGAGCATACCTAGCCGCAATAGCCACATTGTTAAAGAGACAGAAGCCCATCGCCTGAGTGGATGTAGCATGGTGCCCCGGTGGCCTGACCAGGGCGAAGACGCTGCCACCCCCATCCAGGACCACTTCCACAGCCCTAACCAGACCGCCGGCAGCATAAAGGGCTACCCGGTAGGAGTCTGCTGACATTACGGTATCGGCATCCAGCCGACCGCCGCCCTTCTTCGCCATCGCCTGAATGCGGGCAATAAGGTCAGGGGAATGCACCAGGACTATCTCTTCAGCAGTAGCCGCCCGGGGCTTGATATAGGCAAGCTGCTGCTTGAGCCCGCTCTCTTCCAGACGGGTTATAACTGCCACCAACCGCTGAGCGTTTTCGACATGCCGGCCGGTATCATGCTTCAGATAGATGGGGTCATAAACATAGCCCACACTCATAACTACCCCCTTTCGCCGAATCGGTCTATTTCTCGATATCAGACACGGTTTCTTGAGAGGTTAATAATGCCGAAGCCTAAGCTACCAGCCGGAAGCCCGACGAGAGAAACCAGCCGCCGAAGCCGACAAGCAGTAGGCTGCAGGCAGTAAGCAACCCCGCCTGCACCTTGCCCCCCCAGAGTGATTTGGTTCGGTAGACAAGAACGGAAATAAAAGTGAGCCAGCCGAAATCACACAGCAGGTGAACGATAATCAGCAGGGTAAACCCGATGAAACCGAAAGTCAGGGACTTCATGATGAGCATACTGCCCACGGCCGCCCACCACAGGAAAAAAAGCGGGTTTAACAGGCTGGTAGACACCCCGGCCACAACCGAGCGGTAAGGCAGGTCTCTGCTCCTTTCTATTACACTACCCCTTTTTCTGAACATACTGATGCCCATCCATATCAAGATAGCCCCACCCACCAGGTACAGGGTAATCTGGACCGGCTCTCTTTCAAAGAAACGACCGAAGCCGAAGTATATCAGCAGCATCAGGGGGACTTCGACAATAGCGTGCCCCAGCGCTATCTTCAAGCCGACAAACTGGGACCTGTAACTCCTGGCTACGGCGACGGCAAACATGGGACCGGGCATCATAACCCCGGATAATGAGACCAGAGCGACACTGGACAAAAACGGAAACACAAAAATACTTTCTTTAAGCGAGGGATATTTTCTTTGGCCTTATTAAAAGAATAACAAACCTCGTCTCCTATTACAACACCGATTACTCGTAAACTCACCTCGAGGCTGGCTGCCAGCACCCCCTTGACAATCACCGGATAATGTGCTTATATAAAACTAGAGGCCAAGCAGAGCCTGATGGATTTTACCTAAGGAGGTATGCTTATGAGGCTTCATGTGAGATACGGGGTTTGGCAGGTTGACAGATAGGGCCCCGCAGATGGCGGGGCGGGTGGAACTCAGACCTGACTTGAGATAGCGAAATGGGGTAGCCTTAAAAAGAGGTCCTGTTGCGGCGCAGGTAACCGCAAGTGAGTTGGGCTTGAGGATTAACCAAGTGGTGAGGTGGTAAGGTTAGGAAACTATAAAACGGGGGGTACCGAAAGAGGTGCCCTCCGTTTTTTTGTAGAATGTGACGAGGCCCTTAATACAAAACGGCCCCCACCGCTCTAAGCGTCTTGACCTTGCGTCTGCTTTGATTGGGTTTCGCGGTCTCTAAGCCAGCGTCCAATCTCATCCAGCGCCGGGGGAGAGACATAGAATACCTGGATATCCCGGGGAAATTGAATCTGGTGCCCCTCTCTCATAAACAGTATTCCGATTTCATCCGCCTTAAGCGTCTCGTCAATATGCCCGGCAACATATTCATTCCTCTTCTTGCTTACTTCGGTATAAGACTGATAGACCCGGGTAAATACCCCCTGGTTTTGTAGTCCGACGGCCAGGCACCGGCTCCAGTCCATCAGCTCCGTTAAAAGTTCGTCCTCTTCAGCAGCCTCCATCTGCGCCCCTTTATCCAATCTGTTTTTAACAACCTGATAGCTCTTATCGTTGAACTCCTTTACCAGCTTGATGCCACCTTCACCACCCACCGGGACTAACTCATGGTATATTCTACTCACCTTTCCCAGCTTTAACTCCAGGGCGCCCACCTGGTCTTCAACCTGGTTCCAGTACCGGTTAAATTTATCGAGATACTCATCGGAGGACTCCTTACCACAGTAAATAAGGGGAACGAAGTATAACCTTCTGCCCTCCTTAAACTCCTCAACCGAAGGCTTCTCAACCTGCCCAAGCTCTTCAGACATCTAACCCTCCTTCATGATATAGATATAAAATCAACCGGGCTGCTCAATCAATCCTCAGCCGTCCCCTGTTCGGCAGTCCGCTATCGCCCTGAGTTACGACACAGTCAACGACTTGCTCACCACCCGCTATTCTGCAGCTAGTGCCAACGATGCACTGCTTCAACCTGGCACCGGCGCCAATGCTGACGCCATCCCACAGGATAGCCTCCTCGATTCCGGCGTCCTCTCCAAGGTAACAGTCAGCGCCGATAACGATAGGCCCCGTAATAGATGCTCCCCGGCCTATCTGAGACCTGCTGCCGATTACCGCCGGCCCCGTTATCCTGGCCGAAGGGTGGATAATTACATCCTTCCCACAGGAAATACTCTCCCGGCCCAGGCCCGGGATAAGGTGGTTACTTACCTTATTCAACAAAAGGTCGCAGTTCAAGCATAAATACTTCTCCGCTGTTCCCATATCAAGCCAGTAGCCGCTAAAGGGGTAGCCGTACACCGGCTCACCGAGCTCAAGAAGCAACGGGAAAAGCCCCCTCTCAAACATATAGTGACTGTTTTGGGGAATATACCCTAAGACCTCCGGCTCAATAATATAGGTGCCGGCATTTATCCAGTTGCTGGTTATCTGCTCCGGGCCCGGTTTCTCGGTAAAGCGCTCGACCCTGCCGTCATTATCGGCCTCAACCACCCCGAAGGCGGAGGGGTTATCCACCCGGGTCAGGGCGATAGTCACCTTCGCCCCTTTACGCCGGTGAAAGGCAAGCATATCAGCGTTACCGAAACGACGTGCCTGACCTGCCACTTCTACGGGCGCGGGAGCACAGCCGTGGCCGCGGGTGAGTGCCAAACGTGTCATACGACACCCGAACACAAGGTAACGTTTGCAGGCCACGAATTCAATCATCAGGCATTCCTCAAAGGCAAACAGCAAGTGGAATGCTATCATTGTCACAGCCAGGTCACCCAGGGCGACGGGGCAGTATCGCGGTCGCGGTGCAAAACCTGTCACCTCCGGGCGCCCGCCGAGATCGAGGACCAGGCGCAATTCCACCTCGTCCACGCCTACGAGGGTCACTTCGACTGCCTGTATTGCCACGATGAGATAAAGCACGGCGTTGCCACGATGGAGCAGCAGTTGCTCGCCTCAAGCAATTGCGGGACGTGCCACGGCGACCGGCACCATTCCATCCAGGAGAGGATCTACGCCGGTACCGCGCTGCCGGAATTGGAGGCCACCCCCGACGTAATGTACGAGGCCGGCGTTGCATGCGACGGCTGCCACACCGACCTGCGCACCACGAAGGTCGGCCAGGTAACCCTTACCGCAATGGCATCCGGCACCAAGCCTTGCGTGGCTTGCCACGCCGACGACTCCTACGGCGAGATGCTCACGATGTGGCAGGCAGACACCAAGGAAAAGATCGGCGACATCCAGGCGGCCATCGGCCAACTGGACACCCTGTGTGACTCATCGGCCGCTCCGAAAGAGCAAGTTACGAAGGCAAGGGCTCGGCTTTCGGCCGCGCGCACAAAGCTTTCGCACGTGCTTATCGACGGCAGCTACGGGGCGCACAATATCATGTACGTGACAACGATCTTCGATGCCGCCGAAGCAGACCTCAAGCAGTGCAAAACGCTGCTCAACGGCAAACCAGGCGGGCAGGAACGCTGACAATGAAATGGGAACTTGCCGGTAAAGCATTGCAGTCCGAGTTTCTGGGCACCGTGGAGAAGATAAGCGGCCAGAACGTGAGCGCCTGCTACCAGTGTGGCAAGTGCTCGGGCGGATGCCCCGTGCTGCCGGACCAGGAACTCTCAACCAACCGCATCATGCGAATGGTGCAGTTGGGCCTCGAGGAAGAAACACTGTCCGAAGAAAGCATCTGGTGCTGTGCTGCGTGCGGCACGTGCACCAGCCGGTGTCCGATAGGCATCGATGTCGTTCGGGTGATGGACACGCTGCGCTCCCTCGCCGAGCAGAGGGGGTACAATCCTTCGCGCAATGCAGCTACGGTATGGACCTTTTACCATGCCTTCCTCGACGGCGTGCGGCAGTACGGACGCCTCAGCGAGGTCGCCCTGATGGGCAGCTACAACATGAACTCCGGGAAGCTGTTCACCAATATGATGAAGGCTCCGTGGTTCATTCTCAGAAACAAGATCTCGCTTATGCCTCATAAGATCAAGCGTATCGACAGGCTGGAGCGTGTTTTCATGCGCATTGAGGAACTTGAAGAGAAGGCAAAAGGCAAGACAAACGAGGACTGACGGCAAATGAAATACGGTTATTACCCAGGGTGCTCGCTGTTGTCAACCGCCGTGGAGTACGCGCGCTCGGTCGAGGGAATTCTGGAGGCGCTAGGCGTGGAGCTGGAAGAGATCGACGATTGGGTCTGCTGCGGGGCTACTGCGGCCCATGCAACCAGCCACTTGCTGTCGGTCGCACTGCCGGCCATCTCTTGCGCCACTGCCGAAAAAATGGGGGTGGACATCCTCACGTGCTGCGCGGCCTGCTACAGCAGGCTCAAGCAAGCTAACCACGAGATGAAACAAGACCCCGAACTGCTGGGACAGGTCAACGAGATCATTGAAGAAGACTACCGAGGCGGCGTGCGCGTTTTGCACATTGCCGAGGTGCTGGCGCGGGAAATCGGCCTCGACGCGATCCGCGCCGCCGTAACGAGGCCCCTCAAGGGCCTGAAG
>SDBS01007527.1_pt1 | contig 10561 bp, 11 predicted proteins | sample 2277091 | NCBI WGS metagenome assembly SDBS01 (sample SAMN10404972, study PRJNA504765) | marine sediment metagenome | isolation source: marine sediment core GS10_PC15, 163 cmbsf | place: Arctic Ocean: Southern Knipovich Ridge | collected 2010 | reverse complement strand
TCGCCGATGCGGCGCAGGCGGATGAGAAGGATCTTTTTTACGGCGGAGAGATCAATCTTTGGTCTGTCTCTCTGGTTCAATGGTTGCCTCGTCTATGAGCATGACCGGGATGTCGTCCTTGATCGGATAGACCCGGTGGCACTGGACACATTTGAGGCCTTTTTCGTCGGCCGTAAGTTTGATATCGGTTTTGCATTTCGGACAGGCCAGAATTTCAAGCAGTTGGGCGTCTATTGCCATAGTCTTTCTCCTCTGCGCTATATTAACATATTTTTTTATTAAAGTTTATTGACGAAGATTTTTTCTTTTGATATAAACAGCGAATAAAGTTAGCATTGATAAGTTTTAAGGAGGCATTATGAGCGATAAGTATTCTGTAAGCCCTGAAGGTGAAAAGTTTCCTCTTCCAAAACCCGAAGATTATGCCCTTGAATTTGAGAGTTTTAAGAAGCGGGCCGATGAGGAGAGAGCCAAAGGCCGTGAAATTGTTGTTGTCATGGGGGTGGGTTTTGTGGGGGCGGTTATGGCCGCTATTGTTGCGGACACGACAGACAAGGAGGGCAATCCCACAAAATTTGTCATCGGGATGCAGCGGCCGAGTGTACGCAGCTTCTGGAAAATTCCGCTTTTAAACAAGGGTATTTCACCTGTCAAGGCCGAAGATCCTGAAGTCGAACCTATGATTAAGCGGTGTGTATTGGACAAACAGACACTTATGGCGACCTATACCTACGAAGTTTTGTCCTTGGCCGATGTGGTTGTTGTAGATGTTCAGTGTGATTATTTAAAAGAAGATCTGGGGAATGTCCGGACCGGGCGTGTGGATATGGAAGCCCTGGAGAGTTCTCTCGCTGTCATTGCCGAACATATTCCTCCTTCGGCTTTGGTATTGATCGAAACTACGGTGGCGCCTGGAACAACAGAACAAGTGGCCTATCCTTTGATAAAGAAAATCTTTAAAAAACGCGGCATCAAGAGTGAACCCCTGCTGGCTCACAGCTATGAACGTGTGATGCCAGGACGGGATTATGTGGCCAGCATCAGGGATTTTTGGCGCGTGTGTGCCGGAGTCAATGAAGAGTCCAAGGAGCGAGTGGTTAAATTCTTAAATGAAGTATTAAACACCGACGAATTCCCACTGACTGTAATGGATAAACCCATCGAATCTGAGACAGCTAAGATTGTAGAAAACAGTTTTCGTGCCACTCTTCTGGCATTTATGGATGAGTGGAGCTTGTTTGCCGAGCGCAACGGTGTGGATCTCATAAAAGTCATAAAGGCCATTAAAGTGAGACCAACACACAGCAACATCATCTTTCCGGGCCCTGGAATCGGGGGCTACTGTCTTCCCAAAGACGGCGGCCTGGGTGTGTGGGCCTACAAACATATTCTGGGCTTTGAAGATGACATCTTTAAAATGACCCCGATGGCCATCGATATCAATGATACGCGGGGTTTGCATGCGGCCCAGCTTACACGTGATGCTCTGCGAAACATGGGCCAGCCCATAGCGGCTGCCGAGATCCTTGTCCTGGGTGCGGCTTACAGGGAAGATGTGGGTGATACGCGGTACAGCGGCTCGGAAGTGATGATTCGGAAACTGACCGAGATGGGAGCCGAGATCCGTGTGCACGATCCCTATGTCCAGCACTGGTGGGAGTTTGAAAACCAGGATGTCTTTCCGGGAGTCGGACACAGCAAGGCCCGGTTTTTCCGCAATCAGGAAAAGCTCAAGGAAATACGAATCGAACCCGAAATGAACAAAGCCCTGGAGGGAGTGGGAGCTGTGATCCTGGCCGTTCGCCATGAACCTTATCTAGAACTCGATCCGGATGAGGTGGTGAAAGCCATCGGTCAGCCCGCAGCCATAATCGACTGCTTTGGCATCTTGGATGATGATAAGATCCGCCGGTATATTGAGCTGCGATGTGAGGTCAAGGGCCTGGGTCGCGGTCACATCAAACGGATTAAGGATTCCGTACAGAAAAACTAATTTATGGATTATTTCCGGCAAGTCATTTGAATATGGCAGGGATCAGAGGGCTGCAATAAATTCTTCTACAGATATTCCTGCTCTTGCTATTAAACTCGTAATGTCCCTCGTGCGATTTCCGGATGATTTGGAATTGAAAGCGTAGATATCTGCCCTTCTTTTGTCAAAATAATATGACTCCCTCTTTGTCGGGCGATTTCCCAATCCAGCTTTTCAAATGCTTTAACGACTTCACGCGGCCTCAATATGGGCACTGATGGCATTAAATATGGACCTCTACTTGGCGGATCGTCACAGTCAATGGCATGCCTCTCTCTGCTCGAACGATTAAGCACTCTTTGATAGCATCTTGTATGTTTTTTTCAGCTTCTTTTTCCGTTTTTCCTTGGCTTATACAGCCAGGAATTGATGGACATTCGGCAACATACATGCCATCTTCGTCTTGAAATATTGTGACGAAAAATTTCATTTTCTTCTGCTCCTTAATATAAGAGAGAGATTAAAGCATTTGTGAATTTATTATGATTGACTGGACTCTAAAAATCAAGATAGTAGATTAGAGCATCCCCATTTCCGTGATTTCAAGAACGAGTTCTCCGTGAACTTGCAAGTCGATTAAAAATCATAGAAATGATGATGCCTTTTCGCTTCTTGCCTGAAGGGTGTTTTTCTGATACTTTCTGAGGTGATATGAGACAGGAGTTTGGACTTCCTTTGGACATGCCGCCGTTTCAGGGAAAAATCCATCCTGATTACAGGGATTCACGATTTTTGGAGGCGATATCTGACTGCCAAGGTCTTCTCTCTTCTCCTTCATGTGAGATATTGCTCGACAGCCGGAACCGGGTGGGCAAAATAGAACTCGCTGTAAGCGAAACACGTACTCGAACTGTGGTGATCAAAGAATTCCGGACTTTAGGTGTCGATAAACTGAAAAGTGCATTCCAACCTTCAAAAGCATTAAAGGCCTGGAGAGGGGCGAGTGCACTGTTGATGAAAGGCTTCAATACGTCGTGTCCTGTAGCTCTTTTAGAAAAGAGAACCGGCCGCTTTGTGGAGCAGAGTTTTTTTATCTCCGAGATGATAGAGGAAGTTGAGGAAATCCGCTTTTTGTTTCCATGTCTGGAACCGGATAAGCTCAAAGAGCTTTTGAACGCGCTGGCAGACTATCTTTCCCGGATTCAATCGGAGGGCATCCTTCACCGGGATCTCTCTGATGGAAACATCCTTGTTAAACATGATGGCGATGGATATGAGTTTTATCTAATCGATACCAACCGGATTCGAGAAAAAAAGAGAGTGGGAGCTCTACAGCAGGTCAAAAGTTTGATACGGTTGGGCATTCCAAGGGATTCTCAAAAGTATTTTCTAGAGCAACATTTTAAAACGGCCAAACTCTCCGCACTAATATGGTTTTGGTACAGGTTTAATAAGGTGCGGTTTACGTGGATTATCGAAGTAAAGAAAAAACTGCACTTGAAACAGATCGCTCAAAAATTAAAAATTCAGTAAGATGAAAGAGACATTCCGCTGGAATCACTACGCCGACCAACCCCACAATGTGGCCCCAAAAGAAGAGCGTTTGCGCCATCACCTTGAACACGCGGGGAGTTATTTTTCTCTCCTCTTCTCTAATCTGAGAAAATTGGTTCCCGGATTGAGATTGTACAGAAAATATAGGAAGTTTCAGTATAGAGAAAAAGTCCGGATCGCCGATCCCTTTGCTCTGGCGGTTTCTCCGCTCGGAAATAAGAATGAAGAAGTTGTCGCTCTTTTAGAAGAAACGGGTGCGGCCAAAACTCTGGTAAGGATTGCCTCCTGGGAAAAGGATCGGTTTGATAAAATTGAAGCCCTGTTGGTTTTTTTGAAGGAGAGAGGAATCAACACTATTTTTGCCGTCCTTCAGCAGCGGGACGATGTTCTCTCTCCCGGCAAATGGGAGACTTTTCTAGAAGAGGCTTTTTCTCGATTTCGCAAATTTTCTCCATATTTTGAGATCGGACATGCCTGGAACAGGACTAAATGGGGAGTTTGGGATTACACCGAATACTTAAGACTCGCCGAAAGGTCTGTTTCCTTAGCCAAAAAGCACAATGTCAAACTGGTCGGCCCGGCGGTGATCGATTTTGAATTCCATCTCTATCCACCTGTCCTCAAGAAAGTTCCCTTTGATGTGGCCAGTTCTCTCCTCTATGTGGACCGGGTGGGGGCGCCTGAAACCAAACAGGCCGGTTGGGATACATCCAAAAAACTGGCGCTTCTCCGGGCCACAGTGGATGTCTGTCTTGTGGATAGGCCGTTGTGGATTACAGAGGTCAACTGGCCGCTTAAAGGAACAGGGAAATACTCTCCGGCTTCGGGAAAACCCAATGTCACAGAAGATGAACAGGCCGACTATCTTGTCCGCTATTATGTTTTGTGTTTAGCGACTGGATATGTTGAGAGGATCTACTGGTGGCAGCTCGTGGCCCCCGGATACGGATTGATCGACAGCCGGAAGGAGCCCTGGCGGAAGAGGTCTAGTTTTTTTGCATTTAAGACGATGGTATACTTTTTGAGAGACAGTGAATTTCAGGGGACAATCTCCCACTCGATGGCTGAAATATTTGTTTTTCACAGAGGAGGGGAAAGTTTTGTGGTGATCTGGACCAAGGATAAATCATACTGGGGCAAGTCTTTGGATTTGGATTCTTTTCTTTCGGGAGAGGTGGATCGAATCGTGGGCCGCGATGGAGAGGACATTCCGGTTCAAGACGATCAAATCGAAATAAACGGCAGCCCAAAATACGTGTTTTACAAATGAATGAGATCGCTACGCAAGTCAGGATTAAGGATTATAGGATTAAGGATTAAGCAGAAGCAGTCAGGATTAGGGAAGAAAAGGAGAAGAAATTGCCTTTTAGTAAGAATGAGGTCACAGACTACGAGAAAAAACGCTACCGCGGATTAGACCAGAGGCTTGTCCATTCGAGGGAACAAAAAATTCTTAAGAAGATCTTTCATGGGATTGGTGAAACGTCGGGTTTAGCCTTGGATCTCCCCTGTGGATACGGCCGGTTTTCCGATTTTCTTCTTGAGAGGGGATTTGAGCTTATAAGCTGCGACATCTCCCACGCTATGGTCGAACGGGCTAATGAGAGAGCCGTGAAACTCATCCATGGGGAAGCCGGAGGTGCTGTGGCCGATGCGACTTTAGGTTTGCCGTTTAAAGAGGCAATCTTTTCTCTCGTATTCTCCATGCGGTTTTTTCACCACATCCACAACAGCCAAGACCGCAGAAAAATCCTTGATGAGTACTGCCGTGTGACTTCCGGATGGGCCGTTCTCTCCTACTACCAGTCGAATGCGCTCCACAAAGTCCAGAGAAAATTCCGCCGTAAGATAAAAAAAACGCCCACGCGGATTAAAATGATCACAAGACAGGAATTTCAGGGTGAAGCGGAAGAGTCCGGATTTGAAGTTGTTTCTATTTTCCCTTTATTCCGTGGAATTCACTCCCAGCACATAGCCCTTTTGAAAAAGACTAGAACCAGAACTTGATTCCCGCCTTTAGGGTAACCCCAGAAAAATCGATGATCGCCTCTTTGGCGTCCAAGACCCAGGCCTCTGCGGGTTTTCTTTCTCGGATGTAGAGAAGCGTGACGGTTTTATCGGGACCCACCTGCGATTTGTAGAAAAACAGAGGCCCTGACTCTGAGTAGGTATAACTTGTGGATTCCTTGTAGTTATCCGTGCCTTTGAATCCTTCGATTTTGGCGTAGTGTCCCACAGCTTCGACAAACAGCTTGGCAAATGGAGTGATCTCATATTCATACCCTATGCCGCCAAGGAATCCGATTCCCTGGGCCTTAGCGCTGCCGCTCCACTCCTGCCAGAAGTCTTCGGTCTGGTACCGGTAATAGTAGCTGGCTTTGGCGAAGTAGTATTCGATGCCTATCTTGATGAAGATGGAAGGAGTGGGATGGGAGGCGATATAGACACTGATGGGTGTGGCATCGACTCTTGGTTTGGCGGAATAATAGTCGGCAAAATCCGTCCTATCGAATTTAACAACACTTTCCAGCTCACCCCGGTAATAGTCGAGCCCGACTCCAATCGAAAAGATGTTACCGAGGGGGAAAAACACTTCGGTGCTGGCAAGATAGCTGAAATGGAAGGGCCTGACCTTATATGTGCCGCTTATCCCGAGGGTTTCCCGGTAGAAATCGGCTAAACCCTTGGCCCCTTCGTTGAGCTGCCCACCGACAACATAATTGCTCCCTACGGCGAATCTAAAACCGATGCGCTTCAACATTTGTTCGGATGGGATTGTCTGCTTAGGCTGAGGTTTTTGGGTTTCCGGTTTTTTGACTTTTGGCTTGACGGGCTTTTCTCGGCGGGGCGTTGTCTTTTTTCTCCTGGGTTTGTCTTCTTCGATGGGTTTGACCACTCTTTGTGTGATTTTCTCCGGAGCTCCTTCGATTACGGTTACAAGACTTTCATGGACATAACCCGTTGTGGCCTCACCTGAATCTTTGAGGAAGATAACCCGGAACCATTCGCCCTGCCTGTCGAGGGCTTCGATGATTTCGTTTTTTTCGGCCTGGCGGATGATGGGGCTGTCTATGGCGGGTAACAAGCGGATATTGGCCAGATCGGCCACGACCTTGAGCTTGATTTGGGAGTCCTGGGGAAAAAAGAGAGAGGGAAAAAGGAGGAGAAAAGAGATAACGATTATCTGAGTTCTACGTGTTCTTTTTTTCATGAGTTAGGCTGACATCTTTAATTTCCCTTTTCATTATAGCAACCCTGTTTTAGGGACACAATATCTATTTCCCTGGATATTTAAATTTGCCAATTAACCAAAAGACATGCTAAGATTAAAAAAAACAGCGAGGAGAAATATTATGAGTCGTGGGTTTGGACGTCAAAGAAATCTCATCTTTCTCACGGTCCTTCTCTGCCTGATCTTTGTAGTGTCGCTTGTGGCCAAGGATAAGGCCAAGATCCAGTTTGTCAAAGAGAAGCATGATTTTGGGAAAGTCGAGCAGGGAAAGGTTCTCACCTATTCCTTTAAATTTAAAAATGTCGGCGGTGCGTCCCTCACTATAAAAAATGTCCGCACCACCTGTGGATGTACGGCGGCGGTTGTCAAAGGAAAAAAACTCGATCCGGGGAAAGAAGGAGAGATCAAGATCTCCTTTAATACAACAGGATATAGTGGCAATGTCGCTAAATATATCTATGTCGAAACCAATGATCCCTCTGCTCCGCAGAAGCAGCTGACGGTGTCCGCAGCTATCGATGTTCCTCCCGCCCCACGGATTGAACTCGACAACTACACCCTTGATTTGGGTTTAATCCTCGATACGGAAAGCATAGAGACACAAACCAAGATCAAAAACAGCGGCGAATTGGAACTGTTGGTCGAATTTGCGCACAAGGATGCCCAGTTCTATCAGGGAAATAAACAGGTCAAATCCAAGATCAGCGTAGCCGCAGGAAAATCGATAGATATCACTATCAAAATGTCCGCACGGGGACGTACCGGCTTGCTCCGGGAATACGTGATGATCAAATCCAACGACAAGAGGCGTCCGACTCTTTCCCTCTATCTGTCCGGCTATTCTGTAACCACAAAACAGCTCAAAGAGCTTTTTAAAAAATACGAAAGCGTGTTGAAGTAGACGAATGCTGCAGGCCAATTTCCTTTTTGCCATTGTCCGGATTCTTGATTTTGTTTTCTCAGTCTACACCATTGTCATATTTGCTCGTATCATTCTGTCGTGGATCCAGATTCCTGCCCTGTACCAGGTGGCTGTCATCGTCTATAAGCTGACCGAGCCTCTGCTCAAGCCCATTCGGAAGTATGTTCCCCCTTACAAGATGGGTGGTCTGGACCTCAGTCCCATGATCCTTCTAATTATCCTCATGTTTATCAAATCCTTTGTGATCCGGTCTCTTATGCAGTATGCGGTGCAGCTTCCTCGCCCCGGATTTTGAAATACATCAAAGTGAAGGTGCAGCCGAAGGCCAAGAGGGTGGGGGTGGAGAAGATAGATGAGGGTACCTACAAAGTCCGTGTGCATGCGGTGCCGGAAAAAGGGGCGGCCAATAAAGAGGTTATTGTTTCACTTGCCGATTATTTCGATGTCCCTCTATCAACGATAAAGATCATCCGAGGAAAAACCTCCCGCACTAAACTGGTCTTGATTGAAGAAAGAGAGTGAGGGAATCAATATGGAACTCTATAACCTGGTTAGCTTTTTTGGGATTTTTATAATCGCCTTTCTGGCCTGGTTGTGTTCGTCTAATAAACGCATCATCAACTGGCGGCTTGTCCTCTGGGGGATTGGGATTCAGCTTGTCTTTGCCTTTTTTATCTTTGTCATCCCTGTAGGCAGCAAGATCTTTTTGTTTATCAACAATATTGTTGTGTCTGTCCTCGATACATCCAAGGCAGGTCTGGAGTTTCTATTTGGAAGGCTGGCGCTTTCGCCCGGCACGGTCAATGCCGATGGTGAAGCCTCGATTGGATACATCCTGGCTATCCAGGGGCTGCCCACAATCATCTTTTTTGCGGCTCTTGTGGCCGCACTCTACTACCTCAAAGTGATGCCTCTTATCATTCGTGGGTTTTCTTATGTGTTTACAAAACTTATGAGGGTGAGCGGGGCGGAGGCGTTGAGTGCATCCAGCAACATCTTTGTCGGCGTGGAATCTGCACTGGTTATAAAACCCCATCTTAAGGATATGACAAAGTCCGAACTTACGACGATTTTGGCTGTATCCATGGGAACGATCGCCTCCACAGTGCTGGCCATTTATGTGTCGTTTCTCCATGGAGAGATGCCGACTATCGCCGGCCATCTGATTTCAGCCTCAGTGATTTCCGCCCCTGCGGCTGTGGTGCTCTCAAAACTGATCGTTCCTGAAACAGAAACACCCAAAACGCTGGGACTTAATGTCAAACCCCATTACGAGAGAGATGATAATCTAATTATGGCTATCATCAATGGCTCCTGGAGCGGTCTGCGGCTTTTGGGGGGGATTGTGTCCCTGCTCATCGCCTTCCTCGGGATTTTGGCATTAATGGATCTTGTGCTCAGTTTTCTGGGAGGGTATCTCAACGGCTGGTTCAACTGGAATTTTGACTGGACGCTTCAGTCCATGCTCGGATATGCCTTTTATCCCATAACACTCATCCTGGGTGTCCCTCCGGCCGATGCCATGGAGATCGCCCGGATCATTGGTGAACGGTCGGTCACAACAGAACTGGTGTCCTTCCAGCACCTGGCTAAGCTTTTATCGGACGGTGCGCTGATCCATCCCCGCTCGGCTATTATCGCATCTTATGCCCTCTGCGGTTTTGCGCATATTGCGTCTCTGGCTATATTTGTCGGAGGTGTTGGAGCGCTGGCTCCGGAAAGGGTAAAAGATCTGTCTCGGGTAGGATTTCGGGCCCTTCTGGCGGCAACGCTGGCCTGTTTAATGACCGGAGCCGTTGCCGGGACCTTTTTCACTCAGGGTTCCATCCTCCTCGGCAAGTGAGGTTTGGGGAGGCTTAGAGAGACTGACTCCCTCTACACTCGCAATAATCAGTCCCACAATTAAAATCGGGATGAAATTGATCCCGTGTAAAACAAATGCAAATGTTAAGGCTTCGCTTTTTGGGACCGCGAACATGCCAAGTGAAAGCTGGCAGAGCCAGTGGTAGGTGCCGACGTAGCCCGGAGAGGAAGGCACGATCACGCTGATAGTAGTGATCACGAGGACAACCAATGTGGCCGTCCATGGAAGATCGTATATGGACACAAAGTCAAATGCGTAAAAACTTACATGGAGGACGGCTCCATAGCAGGCCCAGATGAGAAGAGATAAAACAGACGTAATCACATAATGCCGCCAGTTCTTGAGTCCCACTACGCCATCGAGAAACGAGTGGAACAGTCCGTCCACTTTTGAGGATATTTTCTTCGGCAGGGGTTTGAGAATCTTATTTAATATGCGCAAAGATGCATCGCGATGCCGTTTCATAACGATAAGAAGGACGAGCAAGATTACCACTCCGGCAAATGTCGCATAACCGCTTTTGGTCACCCAGTCCGGAAATGGAAAGACCACAAATGTCAGCGCCATTAGAAAAAGCAGGGTGAACACGTCGATGATCCGTTCGATCACAATCGTTCCAAATACCGCACTGGCTCGGACCTGGCTTTTTTTACTGAGAACATAGGCGCGCAAAAATTCACCCAGATGTGCAGGGGTAAACGTGTTGGCCATATAGCCGATGATAAGGGCGGTAAAAAGGTGTTTGGTTTTGACCTTTTGAATGGGGGCCATCAGATAATGCCAGCGGACGGCCCGCATCCAGTGGCTGAAAAAAAGAAAGACAAGGGCGAGCCCGAGATACCAGTAGTTGGCACGCTTGAAAGCATCCCCCATCTGCGCAAAATCCACCTTCCGGAAGGCAAAATACATGAAAGCCGCGCCGATCAATAGGCCGAATAAAAGTTTGAAGTGATTCTTTTTCAGCATAATATGTTCCACATAATATAGAAGATTCCCCTGTCGGTTGCAATGAATTTC
>SDBS01007526.1_pt1 | contig 10563 bp, 7 predicted proteins | sample 2277091 | NCBI WGS metagenome assembly SDBS01 (sample SAMN10404972, study PRJNA504765) | marine sediment metagenome | isolation source: marine sediment core GS10_PC15, 163 cmbsf | place: Arctic Ocean: Southern Knipovich Ridge | collected 2010 | reverse complement strand
CTCCGTCGTCATCATTCTATACATCATCCCCGTTGCTGTCTTTGCAGTCAGTTTCTGGCTGCTCCAGGCAAGTCAAAAAGGGCTCTCCCCGGAATCGCTGCGACCCGGAAGGGCAACGCAGATCGCCTTTTTCTGCGGCATTGTTGCCGTCGCCATTCACAACCTCATCGACTTTGCCATTTTCGAACCGGCCGTTGCCACCTTGTTCTGGACGATGACCGCCTGTCTCTTTGCCGTGAATTCACAACGCACCGATGCTCCGCGTGTGCAATTTACCCCGCCGAAAATCGCTCGCCTCATCATCCTGACCACAACTGGTGCATTGACTTTCGCCTTGTTGCACTGGGCCCTGATACCTCCGGTCAGGTCGGGCCGCAATATCCAGAGAGCCCTCAACGACGCATTCTCCCGCATCGAACTGTTCGACGCGGCGGCAAAGGCCGACCCGCTCAGCCCCAGGCCTCTAAGCCTGAGTGCAAACGCCTGCCTGCAGCAGTACACCGGAGGAATCACACGCGAAAAGACCCTCCTGCAGACCAGCGCCGACCGACGGCGCAGCGCAATACAGCGAAACGAGGCAGGCTACAAGAACTACCGGAAACTGGCCGAGGTCTACGAATTGCAAGCCGAAACCGCCGCCTCACAAAGCGACCGGCTGGACGACCTTCAGCGGGCATTTGACACACTGACCGCCGCCGTCAAACGCTATCCCGGCTCGGACAGGATCCACCTCAAACTCGCACGCCTTGCAGAACTGCTCAATCGTGATGATGCGGCGATCGTGCATTACAGAACCGTCGTCCAGATCGAAGACAGTTATCGCGACCAGTTCAGGGTGATGTATCCGGGCCGGAAACTATTCAGCAGACTCGGAGAAAGGAACTACCAGCTCGCCAAACAGCGATTAGCCGAACTCAAGTAGGGTGGGGCTTGCCCCACCGTTGCGATTGATGGGAACATCAGCGATTGCTGGTGGGGTAAACCCCTCCCTACTCCTCGGCCTTTGCGAGGATGTCGTCGGGAATATCGAAATTGGCATAAACATTCTGGACATCGTCATGGTCTTCCAGGTCTTCCATAAGACCCAGAATCTTCCTGGCGGTATTGGCATCGGCAACCGACACCATGTTCTGCGGAACCATCGATATCTCAGCTACTTCCGTCGGAATCTCTTTTTCATCGAGCCCCTTCTTGAGTTGCTCATAAGCGCCCGCCTCACAGGTCAGTTCGTAAACCTCGCCGGTATTGTCCATATCGTCGGCGCCCGCCGAAAGAGCAATCTCCATCAGATCGTCTTCGGCAATCACATCCGTCCGGACGGTGATCAGACCCTTCTTGCTGAACATCCAGTTCACACAGCCGCTTGCGCCGAGAGAACCGCCGCGTTTTTCAAAAATCTTCTTTATCTCAGGCGCCGTCCGATTACGATTGTCCGTCAGTCCGTCCACCATTATGGCGACACCGCCTGGCCCATAACCTTCGTACAAAACATCTTCATAGTTCACCGCGCCTAATTCGCCTGTACCTTTCTTCACGGCCTTTTCAATCGTATCCTTCGGCATATTCGCCGCCTTGGCCTTGTCGATAGCGTACCTCAGCGAAAGATTCTGCCCAGGGTCCCCACCGCCGGCCTTGGCCGCCACAATAATCATCCGCGCGATCTTGCTCCATATCCTGCCACGCTTGGCGTCATTAGCCGCCTTCTTGTGCTTTATACCCGCCCAATGAGAATGTCCTGACATATCTCAAACCTCAAAAATCACTAAAACAAAAACGTCCACCTTCCACCTAATGAATAACCTTGTTCAGCGGGTAAGTAAAAATCCCTGAAGCACCCGCCCGCTTCAATTCCGGCATCAGCTTCCGCTCGATACCGTCGCCAACGATAATCTCCACGGCCACATACTCACTGTCGGCAAGTGCCGACACAGTCGGACTCTTCTCCGCCGGCAGAATCTTCAGCACCTTTTCGAGGTCGCCCTTCTTTACATTCATTTTCATGCCGACCGTCGTCTTTGCATCGATAGCGGCGTTGAGAAGAATTGCAATGTTCTCGATTTTCTGCCGTTTGAACTCGTCGGTCCAGGCCTTTTTGTTGGCGATAAACCGCGTTGTCGAAGTCATGATCGTATCGACAACTTTCAAGTTATTGGCCCGCAGCGACGAACCCGTCTCCGTCAGTTCGACAATCCCGTCGACCAGCCGGGCCTTGACCTCCGTTGCACCCCAACTGAACTCCACCTTGACATCGATGTTCTTCTCTGCAAAGTACTTCCTTGTCGCATTGACCAGTTCCGTTGCGATGATGCCGCCTGCGAGATCTTCGGCGCCGCTGATATTCGATTCGTTCGGAACCGCCAGAACCCACTTGGTCGGCCTGCTTGTCGCCTTGCTGTAACAAAGCTCACAAACCTCGTGCACATCCGAGTCGTTTTCCACTATCCAGTCATGGCCCGTAATACCCGCATCAAGCACACCGTCTTCCACATACCGGCTCATTTCCTGCGCACGAAGCAGAATCAACTGAATCTCCTCGTCGTCGATCCGGGGAAAATAGCTTCGCTCATAGTCGGACACGTTGAAACCGGCCCGTTCAAACAGATCAAAGGTCGCCTTCTGAAGGCTGCCCTTGGGAATACCCAATTTCAATACACTTTCTGACAAAACCTGATCTCCCTTTCAGTTTTCTTTCTCTATCAAGACTTTTGCGAAATTGCGGTTTGGCATGCATTACTTAAGAAAATCATTTTTTCGATTTTCTTAAGTAATCATCTGACATATTGTCCAAACAGAACTTAACTCTGAGAAAAGAAAAAAGAGCATCGCCTTTTCTTTTCCAAAAACATGTCAAATCGCAATTTTGCAAAAGTCCTCCACTATTTCTTTTTCGGCGTTGCTGTTTTCTTCCTGGTCGCCGTCTTCTTCTTCGCAGCCGTCTTCTTTTTCGTCTTCGTCTTTTCTGCGGCGCCCTTTTTCTCGTTTACTTTGCCCGCCGCCGCTTCAACCTCGACGGCCTCTGCCTGCGCCACCGCCTCAGCGGGAGACTTGAATTTCTTGGTGGACGCCTCGCTCTGGCGCCGCAAAAGCGAATAGAACTCGTAATCGCTGCTTGCTGATATCTGCCTCTCGAGAAAACTTGCGATATCTTCACCCGTTGCCGCCGGGTCAACCAGGTTGTCGGCCTTGAGGTATTCGATCATTCGCGGCGTCAAAGGAATCGCATGGCCGCCAAGCGCCGTAAGAAAACAGTAATTCACGGCAAACTGTCCCGCTATCTGGAACTTCTCTAACTCTTTGCGCCCCTGACGCTTGCCCATCTCCTTAAGCTCTTCCATGCCCACCTTGTCAAACTCGTGGAAAATCGCGTTCAGCACCTCCGTCAATCTATCCGCCGTGCACCTGCTGGCAGCCGAATCCGAGCCCAACACCTCGCAAATCTCCTCTGTCCTTGACACCCGCAAATCATTCAGGCCGATGAAGTGCTCATTGACGCGATTGCGAATCGACCTGGCCTTTGACGACCGAACGTTTTCGCTTATGATCGCATAAACAATCGCTTCGACGGGGTCATCAAACACCACCCCCTTCACTTTGCCATACTTCTTCTTCAAAGAACGGTGAAGCTTGCCGATTGCCTTGGCGTATTGTTTACTGTTTTTCATGAGTCCCTGCCGGTCAAGTCAATCCTGTTCGTTTTCTGTCTCCGTTTCCACCTGACCCTCGCTCGCTCTGAACTCCTTGGCCGCCGCGTCAATCAACCGCAAAGTCTCCAATGTCTTGCTCAATTTTGTGTCCTCGTAAAAATGCAGCCGCGGACAAAACTTCGACGTCATCTTCCTGCCGAGCAGGGCCTGTATATGTCGCTCGGCATGCTGAATAGCTTCCATAGTTCTTCTGCGATGCTTACCATCGGTCGCCATGATGCTCAGGAACACATCGGCGTTACGCAAATCGGGCGAAATATCAACCTCTGTCACGCTGACAATGCCCTGAATTCGCGGGTCGCTCAGGCGATTGGCTATCGTATCGCTCACCGACTCCCTGATTACCCGGGCCACTTTCTCCTGCCTTCTGGATGGTCCACTTGTTGACGACATATGTGTCAAACCGCAATTTTTCAAGACTTCAGTAAAATTTGATTAGAGGGTCCTGGCGACCTCGACAATCTCATACACATCGAATACGTCTTCCCTCTTGATGTCGTCAAAGCCGGCGATCTTGATTCCGCACTCCAGTCCGGACCGGACCTCCTTGGCATCGTCCTTAAAATGCTTCAGCGATTCGATCGTGCAGTTGTCCTTCAGCACAACGCCGTCTCGAATCAGACGCAGTTTCGCCTTCTTCTGGACCACGCCGCTGTCCACATAACACCCTGCTATCGTGCCGATACTGGAAACCTTGAACGTCTCACGAACCACCAGCCTGCCAAGGTGCTGCTCCTGGAACTCGGGTTCCAAAAGGCCAACCATGGCGTCCTTCAGGTCTTCCGTTATGCGATAAATAATATTGTACAGCCTGATATCGACGCCCCTGCTCTCGGCGATCTCCCGGACACGTTCGTCCGGAACCACATTAAACCCGATGACAATCGCACCCGAGGCCTCGGCCAACACAACATCACCTTCGCTGATTCCGCCCACGGCGGCATGAAGGATCTTGATCTTGACTTCATCCGTGCTCAGGTCAGTCAGATATTGATCGAGTACATCCACCGAACCCTGCACGTCCGCCTTCACGATCAGGTTCAGTTCCTTGATCCGACCGGCCTCGATCTGACTGAAGAGGTTGTCAAGAGTAATCTGAGCCCGTTGCGCCAGCGACTTTTCACGCGAGCGGACCTTGTTCTCTTCGGCGGCGTTCTTGGCGATGTTCAGCTCATCCACACAGAAGAACCGGTCCCCCGCCTGGGGGGCGTCGCTCAGGCCTGTTATCTCCACCGCCATGGAACTCGTCGCCGACTTGATGCTGCGGCCATGGCTGTCCTTGAGTGTTCGCACGCGACCGAAACCCGTTCCCGCCAGAACAACATCGCCCTTGGCAAGCTTGCCCTCCTTGATCAGCAACGTCGCCACAATACCCTCCGTTGTCGTCATCTTCGCCTCTACGACCCATCCGGCGGCGGGTATCTCACCGTCGGCCTTGTAATCCCGCAAGTCGGCGATATAGTCCAGGTGCTCGATCAGATCCTCGATCCCTTCACCGGTTATCGCACTGGTCTTGACCACCTCGGTCTCTCCGCCCCATTCCGTCGGAGTAAGCTCGTGCTCGGCCAACTGACCGTACACCCGATTGACATCAACGCCCGGCAAATCAATTTTGTTGAGCGCGACCAGAATTTCCACCTCCGCAGCCTTGGCGTGATGTATCGCCTCAACGGTTTGCGGCATGACACCATCGTCGGCGGCAATGACCAGCACCACGATATCGGTCATATTGGCGCCCCGTGCCCTCATCGCCGTAAACGCCTCATGACCCGGCGTATCCAGGAACGTAACCTTTCGCCCCTTCCATTCAACCATCGAGGCCCCGATGTGCTGGGTAATTCCACCCGCCTCGCCGTCGGCGACACTCGTCGAACGAATCCGGTCCAGAAGACTCGTCTTGCCGTGGTCGACGTGCCCCAGCATGGTCACCACCGGCGGACGTTTCGTCAAGTCCTTTCGCTCGGCTTTCTCGAACTCCTCCGCTATTTTCTCTGCCAGCAATTGCCTGCGTTCGACAATCAGTTCGGTACCCAAATCTATCGCGATCAGTTCGGCAACATCGGTTGCAATAACCTGGTTGGCCGTTGCCATTTGCCCCTGCTGCATCAGTCTGCCGATAACATCGCCGACCTTGACCATCAAGGCGGCGCTGAGGTCCTTGACCGTAACAGGCTCGCTGACAGTGGCCTTTTCCGGCCTTTCCAACTGAGTCGTGTCCAAAGTCTTCTTCGATTCGATGTGGCGGGCAGGCCTTGACCGAAGCGATTCACCGCGAGCAGCAGCCAGGCGTGCCGCACGTTCCTCGAGATCCCTTGCACGCATCCGCTTTGTTGGAGCCTGGCGGGGCTTTTTGAGCCCGGTGGTGGCCTCGCCCACATCCTTGCGACGTCCGCGCGTCCGGTCCCGACCCTTTTTGCCTTTGCCGACACCCGCTATTTCCAGTCCCTCGGGGATAAGAGGTTCGGAAATCGGCTTGTCAAAACGACTTCTGGACGGTCGCAGCGGCCCTCGCCGCTTGGGCTGAATTTCAACCCGCTCCACCGCTTCCACACGAACCACGCGCGGACCCGCCAGCTTGGCCGGTTTGGGTTTCTCAAGCATCGGACCGGCAGGCACTATAGGCTCCGGTTCGGCAGGCTTTTCTTTCTTCTCGGTAGTCTTCTTCCTGACCACTTTCTTCTTGACACCCACGACCTCAGGCTCGACGGCAACCTCGGCCGCTGCTTCCTCAACCACCGCCGCCAATTCGCTTTCTTCCGTCGCCTCCGCAGCCTCGACCACTTTTTCCGGCTCAGACACTCCTGCGACAGGACCCGTTTCAGTCCCAGCAGCCTCCTCGGCGACACCTTCTTCCGGCTTCGCCTTTTTCTTCGGACGCTTGACCCGAACCTTCTTCAGGTCCACCCGCGTGGCCGTCTCGACAGCCGTCGCGTGCTCACCTTCACTGAACCACTCGCGAATCGTCGCAGCAAGCCCCGCTGAAATCGTAGACATATGGTTCTTGATGTCCAGACCCTCGGCCTGACATTTCTCAACTATCGACTTGCTCTTTACGCTGAGTTCCTTGGCTAATAAGTGAACTCTTGTCGTCGCTTTAGCCAAACCACTATCTCCACAATTTCAAACTTCTCTCGTCATGCTCAAATACAGCAACAAGCACCCGGCAAAACCGCCGGATAACTTCGCCAGCATCACACAATCTTCACACGTCAACTGTCCTGTCCGATTTAATTTCAAGTACCTCCCGCGTCAATTTCTTCCTTCTTCTCCTGTTCGAGAAGATCCTCGGCCTGCTTCTTGCTTTTTTCGGCCGCTAATCGCTTCGCCTCTTCAGATGCCGCCGCAACAATACTCTCCGCCAGGCTCTCTTCCACGCCCAGTTCCTTCACCAGCGGATCGAGACCAACCTCTTCGAGATCAAGAACCGAAATGATACCCAGCGCCAACAGCTTGTCCACAAACGTATCGTCGATGCCTTCGACATCCTTCAGACATGCCGCCAAACGCTCAACTTCGCGGTTATATTCTGATGGCGTCAGTATGTCGATGTCCCACCCCGTCAGTCGTGCCGCCAGACGGACATTCTGCCCGTGCTTGCCGATGGCCAGACTCAACTGATCCTCACTGACTACGACCGTTGCCCGCCCGAGTTCGAAGCATATGGCGATCTCGCTTACCTCAGCCGGTTTAAGTCCATTGGCTATCAACACCTGTGACGAATCGCTCCACCGCACAATGTCTATCTTCTCGCCGCCCAATTCGTCGACGATATTCCTTATCCGGCTGCCCCTGACCCCCACACAAGCGCCGACGGCGTCAACCTTGTCGTCGTTGGAATTCACCGCCACCTTTGTGCGGTACCCGGCCTCGCGTGCCAGCACCTTGATCTCGATGATCCCTTCGGCCACTTCCGGCACCTCCAGTTCGAACAGCCTGCGGATAAAGTCCGGATGCGTGCGCGAAAGAATGATCTTCACCTGGTTGGCCGCATCCCGCACGTCGAGGATCAGGCAGCGGATACGCTCGCCCGGATGATGTGTCTCGCCGATGATCTGCTCGGCCTTGGGCATAACGCCCTCGGCCCGGCTGAAGTTGACAACCAGAGAACCGCCTTCGTACCGCCCGGCGATGCCGTTGATTATCTCGCCCTTTCGCTGAACAAACTCGGCGAATATACTGTCACGCTCGTCGGCCTTGATCTTCTGAATCATCACCTGCTTGGCCGTCTGCGCAGGGATCCTCCCCAACCGACGGATATCGATCTCTTCCTCATCCTTGTAAGAGCTGATCTCGCCCGTGGAACGGTCGATATTCACCACGATATCCACATCCGCGTCGTCACGACCATAGGACTTGCGGATAGCCGACACCATCGCCGCCTCGAGATCCTGAAATATCGACTCCCGATCGATGTTCTTGTCTCGAGCGATATTATCAACGATTCTTATCAATTCCTGATTCATATCGTCATCTTCCCTGTTACTGAAAACAAAAAAAGCGGATACCTCCAGGCAACCACTTTAGTTTCGCTGCAAAACGAACAATTCACTTGCAACACTTCCCGCATTTTATCGCTCACTCAGGCATAGCATCGGCCTCCCGGCGATAAACTGTTCGCTTGCAGTGTCCCTGAAGTACGAACAACGCCAACAAAGCTACCTTGGCGCAAAAACACATCCGTATCGAATCGTTCAACACTATACGAATGCACGACTAATCCCTGCTATATTCATTGTGCGCACCCTTTCCTTGTCGGTAAAACCATTACAACAAGCCAATTATAACTCACCGCACTGCCCTGTCAACAATTATTAAACGATTAATCCGCTTGTTCTGTTCTTGCGCGATTTAATCCTCGGCTATAACACAAGCCCCACTTAACCTGCAACAGACCCCAATTCAACCCCGCAGCCATCCACATATCCGCCAAAAACCCCTCTATCAACCAAAGAACCGCCTTTTCAACTAAAAAAAAAACGCCCGCAAACATTTCACTCCCCGCCCGATTCACTGCCGACCACACAGCGTTTTATCGGGCCAATTACCCATAAACCCCCGAAAATTTCCCGACCCCTAACCCCATGTAACATCGCAAAATAATGACAAAAAAACCCAGCGCCGTTGAAAAAGTGGTTCATCCGGATAATGGGTAGGCCCCCGTGCCTAAAGCAACATTTGAGAGAAAAACCGTTTGCCCGCAACAAAGAAAAAATACTCTTTTTTGTGGTGGAGCATACTATACTGCTCATGATTGCCATTCCCGTTTGTACGCGGGTAAGTAGCTTTACAACAGTAACTTAAAACCCCGCTCGCGGGAATTTACTACCCTGAAGGGTAACTTTTTTCCTTTTTGCCCACACTTTACTTTCGGTGGAAGCAAGTATTGAATACAAAACGACTTACGCATCCTCACCAAATCACCGCAACTGCCACAACTCACGAGATTCATTCCCTTGCTTCCACCGTATGAACAGCCCTTTGGGGCAAAAAGAAAAAAAGTAAAATGCGCCAGCCGCAAAAAAGGAAAATTTTTTCGCCTACCCATTATCCGGATGAGCCGAAAAAGTATATCTCGCCGCCACAGGAAGCACATTTTGCAGAATTCCCGTCAGTATAAGAAAGCAGATAAATCCCGTATCTCCCGGATGAGGTCGTGCAAATACGTTGAATCTTGTTAGAATTGAGCCTGTGGACGCGGTTTTGTTGCGTAAGTCACCTTACGGTCGTTTGGCAGGTTATGAACATACCGAGGATGCTGAACGTTTAATAAAAGAAGAGCGCTAACCTTTGTATCAGTTCAGAGCCGCTAATGAAAAGGCACAGCCCAAAAGCGTTTACTCTGATCGAGTTGCTGATCGTTATCGCAATCATTGGATTGCTTCTTTCGATCGTTACTCCATCGCTGATGCGGGCCAAAGAGACCGCCAGGGCGATCGTCTGCAAAAGCCTGGCTAAGAACTATTCACTGGCACTTTACGCTTATTTCGTTGAGACGAATTCCTTGCTTCCCGTCTCAGTGAACGACCCGATCATGCGGCCTTGGCATACGTTCGATGAGTTCCGTTCGCAGCTTGGGCTGGGGACGCTGGGACAGGAATACAAGGACCGGCACACCGGTCAACTGCAGGAATACAAACCTGGGTATCCCAAAAAGTTTATCTGCCCATCCGCCAGGTACGCCCTGAATCATCCGGAAGAGGGGTTGTATGCCATAGACCGCAGCTACGGCCTGAACACCCACGTATATTATTACAAGGACTATGTACGACGACGACTGGAATCGCAAAGCTCGCGAATTGTGAGCCTGGGCGACGCGCTGGACTGGTGGTTCAGCTACTGGGACTGCGACAAGTATGCCGTCCACGGCGAAGAGTGGAAGGGCTTTGCCACCTACGGCAGCGCAGCCTTTCGACACCTGGGCAAAGCGAATATGGCCTACTGGGACGGACACGTTGATCAGATGACAGTCACGGAACTCAAAGATCACTTGGAAATGTGGCTCCATGTCCACCACTGATTAACTTCTCTTCACACAAAAACACACCACCCAACCCCATTCAACACGGCAAAACAATGACAAAAAACCAGGGACGGTTACCATTTCCCCCTTCGCCGCATGGCTTGAGTCTCCTGGGATAATAGCACATTGCTGTCCACAATACAATATCACAACTCAAGCCTTTTTCAATTCACCTGCAACTTCTGGGACGATAATAAAATTCTGCGCTGGGGGTTTGTACTACTATCCGTCATCTTCTTGTTTTTTATGCACGTTCTTCATGGACGCGATCCCATAACCATTTACTTCACATATGCTTACGTTAATCTCGCCAGGCGGCCAACTTCACTGCCCTTTCAC
>SDBS01007525.1_pt1 | contig 10565 bp, 9 predicted proteins | sample 2277091 | NCBI WGS metagenome assembly SDBS01 (sample SAMN10404972, study PRJNA504765) | marine sediment metagenome | isolation source: marine sediment core GS10_PC15, 163 cmbsf | place: Arctic Ocean: Southern Knipovich Ridge | collected 2010 | reverse complement strand
GACGTGAGGAAGGACGTGAGGAAGGACGTGAGGAAGGACGTGAGGAAGGACGTGAGGAAGGACGTGAGGAAGGACCTGAGGAAGGGACTGTTGAAGGGATTGAAGAGTCGAATCGGCAAGGGTCTGAAGACGCAGAGGAGCTACCCAGTTTCAGTGACAAATTTGGTGAAATTCTGAAGATTCTGGGACGCCTTTTCCCCGGATCGAAAGTAGAGGGGCTGACAGATTGGCCTCACCTGCTATCGTATTTTGATCTGAGAATCTTCAACAGGGATATCACATTTCCCAACGGGATTCGTCATGTATCCCGTTTCGATCCGATGGGTCAGATTATGATTCTCCATCGTATTATCGATAACATGCTCTCCTCGATCGACGCCTATGGGGTCGACGAGGTCTTGAAGAAAGACGGAGAGTTCAAAAGCAACTTGAACGAGCTGATAGTAGAATGGCAGCAAATCTATCCCAACCTCTTCGGCCCATATCTGAAGGAGCTGGGAGAATACGTGCGGATGGTCGAACCGACCGAGGGAGGAGCTCTCGGAAACACACATCTGAAGAAGAGCCTGGAGGAAAACCTGGGGCAGATCCGAAATCTGGCCATGAGGCACTACGAGGTCGTACTCGTTGGCTCCGACAGCCAGGTGCGTTTTTCATCGGCGAGGCTCTACAAACTCGCAGAAGAGCTCTTCGATCTCATGTCCGAGCTCGCCGAAAAATTGGACTGGGACGCAATCCGTCGACGGGACCCGGCGGCCGTCAAATTTTACAACGCCCTCACCGACCGCCATATTGTCGATTTTGAGATCAACGAGTACAAGCCGACCATCAAGCAGCTCAGCAGCTATTTTGAACGCCGACACAGAAAGCCCATGTCATCGATAAGGAAAAAGGCGCAGGCTGCTTTTTTTGAAATTCTTTTCGAAATCGTTGATCTGTACTACTATCTGTTAAACGAGAGGGAAAGCCCCTATCGAAGCAGTGAAGGAAAGGTTTTCTACGCGCAGGAGGAAGAGCGCGTCATTTGGAGTAAGACTAGCCAGGCGCTCGATGCAGTAACAACGGGCGAACCTGACTATACCACCGACTCGCAAACCGGACTTTTGAGTACGGAGTTTTGGAACGATGACTTTCCGGAACAGTTTGAGGATCTGAGATCCGAAGGATTTGTATCGTTTCTGGCAATGGGAATTGACGGGTGGGCGGACCTACGGGATACCCCGCCGGGTGATCAAATCCTTAAGGAGATTTCCGCTGCCATCCTCGAAGAATCAAGATCGAGAGCTCGACGGAATGTTCAAATGCTGGCTTTCCGTCTGCGAGAGGATGAGATCTGCGTAGCTGTTCAAGAGAACTGCCAGCCCGGGGCAGAATTGGCCGAGCGTCTAAGGAATCTTCAGGAGCAACATATAAAAGCTGTTCCGCTCGATGCTTTATCCGGAGGACAGGGTGCCGAGAATCGTGGCACTCTGTCACTTGGGGTGGCTCAGGTAGAGGACTGCACCGATCTCGAATCTGCCCTCGAGAGAGTTGAGAAGGCATTCGCTCTTGCACGAGAGTACGGTAATGCGGTTATTGTTTACCAGGACGGGAAGCTCCTGAGTTTCGACAATTTTACACGTCTTCTCGAAGAGGCTGAATAGATTTCTTGAATGCCACCTGCTTAATGTTACCTGTTTTTCTCCGAGATTATTCTGAGCCCCTCGAGAGTGAGCAGGGTATCTACCTGCGTAAACTGGGCCGTAAGCGGGGCGAGGATTTTGGCCTGTCCCCCCGTAGCGATCACATCGACATTTCCTGCGGGTAACTCCTTCTTCATCCGTCGAAGAATCGCCTCTATTAGTCCCACGTAGCCAAAGATAACCCCCGACTGTATGGAATGGATCGTGTTCCTGCCAATCGCTGTGGGAGGAGCAATCAGCTGGACGCTCGGCAGCTGTGCCGTGTTCGCCACGAGGGCTCGGATGGCCGATCGGAGCCCCGGTGCTATAACAACGCCCAGCAGGTCCCCCGGTGCGGCAACAGCGGTAAACGACAGGGCGGTTCCAAAGTCCACGATCAGGCTGTTGGAGTGATTCTTCTCGTAGGCCGCTACCGCGTTGGCTACGAGGTCCGAGCCTACCTCTACGGGATTATCCGTCCGAATGCGAATTCCCGTCCTGATCCCTGGTTCCACAACAAGCGGCCTCTCGCCTGTGAGCTCTGCAACCATGTTCACAAAGGTTACGGTCAGAGGAGGAACGACGCTGCAGAAGATCGCGTAAACGATGTTTTTTATTTCAAAATTGTCCTGTGAAAGCAGATCCCTGAAGAGCACGAGGTACTCGTCGGCGGTCTTGTTGTTGACTGTTCGTATTCTCTTGTGGTTGATCCATCGATCGCCATCATGAATCCCAAAGGTGATATTAGAGTTGCCAATGTCAATCGCCAGTAGCATCTGTCACCATCCTTGTTATTCCAATTTTGATCCACGGGAACCGTATTCGATTCTCTGCCATGCGGCAACTACCGTCAGGGTGATGATCGCCGCTGCAGCGGCTTCGGGCAAGCCGTTGGTTACGGCTACGGTTCCTATAAGCGGCCACGGGTAAAGTTTGAGAACGCCTATCATGCCCAGCACCAGCACCGTATTCGTGAGGCTTCCCGCTATTCCCGAGGCGATCAGGGCAACGGGATAGCTCGCGTTTTTCAGGGATCTGAAAACCAGCCACGCCACGGGTCCAATAAACAACCTTGGAAGGATTGATATGAGAGGATTCACAAAGACCGTATCTCCTGGTCCTAAGGGGGCGATGGCAGCCTGAATGAGGCTGAAGAGGCCAAAGAGAAATCCCACGGCCAGGCCCACGATTGGCCCTTCCAGGACAGCTCCTATGATGACCGGCACCGCCATAATCGTTATGGAGACGCCTGCAAACCACGGGATAAAGCCCAGGCGAGTGGCGCCAAGAAAGATGGCGATGGCGCTCATCACGCCGGCAATAACGATTTTCCTCAAGGTCGGGTTGTTCATTTGCTTACTCCTTCATCAGTTTTTCTAACTTACTGTCCAATCCATCAGCCACTGATCCACGTTGAGCCCGTTGAGATAAAGCAGCAGGCCGACCAGCAGAGCGGTTGAAATTGTGATTACAGCGTCCCGCCAGCTCGCATTGAAGCGAATCAGATGGGTTCGCCCCTTGCCACCAGAATAACATCGCGCTTCCATTGCAAGGATGAGGGTCTCGGAACGTCTCAAAGAGGCCAGAAAGAGGGGCAGTATGATGGGTAACACCCTCCGAACCCTCTTGAAGACCCTCGTGAGATTGAACATCCCGCTCCTCCTTCCGCCGAAGTCGGCTCCCCTGGAGGCCTGTGCCTTGGCGATGTGTTCCGCCTCGATTGCCAGAATGGGAATGAATCTCAGCGCGATGGTCATGATCAGGGCTACCTCATGCGCCGGGAATCCGATTCTCTCGAGGGGTTTGAAGAGACGCTCCGTGCCGTGAGTGAGCTCCCTCGTGCTGGTCACAAAGGAAAAGAGGCTTATCAGGAGGATGAGGGCGGCAAATCGTACCACAATGAGACAGGCCATCAGCAGATCTCTCACCGTAACCGTCACGATCCAGAACCTGCCCAGCACAACGCCAATGTCGTTTGCAGGAATGGCGAAGATTTGAAGCAGCGCAAGAAACAGGAGCAGAGGGAAGGCGTTACGCAGCCCGCGGAGGGCATAGGAAAAGGGGATCCTCGCAAGAGCAAATCCGCCAAACATCAGGAGCAACGCTCCTGCCATACCGGTGAGACTTCTGCTCATGATGAGACCCGCAAAAAATAGAGAGATGATAAGCAGCTTCGACCGGGGATCGAGGCGATGCAGAACGCTGCCGGTTGGGATGTATTGACCGATGGTGATGGAGCCGGCAAAATCGAAATCGCTCATCCTGCATTTCCCCTTTGATCGGCAGCCGCTTTGAGGATTACGGCCTCTGCTTCGGTCATTGTTATCGCATCCATGGGTATCTTCCAGCCCCGTTTCGTCAGGGCGTCCATCAGGAGAACCGGCACCGGAGCGTCGAGACCAAGATTCCGCAACCGCTTACTCTGTGAGAGCACACTCTTCGTGTCTCCGCTGAAAGCAACGATTCCTCGATCCAGGACAAAGATGCGCCGGGCCAAAACTGCGACTTCGTCTATGTTGTGAGTCGCGATTACCAGGGTCGTTCCGTCCCGGTTGAGGCGGGTCAATCTCTGCAGAAGGTCTGCTCTGGTCATGGGATCCAGACCGGCGGTCGGCTCGTCGAGAAGCAGGATTTGGGGTTTCAGAGCGATAACTCCAGCCAGCCCCGCTTTGCGTTTTTCGCCGCCGCTGAGGGTGAAAGTGGAGCGATCCTTGAACGCCTCGAAATCCAGATCGACGACATCCATGGCCCATTTGACCCGTTCTCGCAGCGCTACTCCCTGCAAGCCTGCCAGCCGGGGGCCATAGGCTATATCGTCTCCCACGTAGCGCTCAAAAAGCTGATTCTCCGGTCTCTGGAATACCAGACCGACTGCTTGCCTGAGCGCTCTGAGGTCCGTCGCAGGATCGTTCATATCCTGATCCAACACCACAACTCTTCCTTTATTCCCGGACAGGATACCGTTTAGGTGTTGAAGGAGGGTAGACTTGCCCGATCCTGTTGAACCGAGCAGAACGACGATCTCTCCTGCATTTACGGTCAGATTCACCCCAGCCAGAGCGACCTGGGCCTGCAGACTACCCTCCCCATAGATATGATGGAGCTCCTGAACATCGATCACGCACCGGCTCATCGCAACTCCTCGGATAGAAGAGAGAGCTCCTCCGCGAGATCGCTTATCGTGAGCAATCCCCCGGGAAGCTTACGAAAGCTCTTCCTCAGCAGCGACGCCAATTGTGAAGCTCTAGGGGGAGTCAAGCCGTAAGTTGAAAGGGCTTTCGAAGAGAACACCTCCGATGGTGACCCGTCTTCCTCAACCCGTCCGTTGTGAAGAACTATGATTCGATCGGAACGAGCCGCTTCCTCCATTCGATGGGTGATGCATATCACCGTCATTCCAGTGGCGTGAAGGTCGTCCAGAATATCGAGAAGCTCACCGGATCCTGCCGGATCGAGCATAGCCGTCGCCTCGTCGAGGATGAGACAGCGAGGGTGCATGGCCATAGCTCCGGCGATGGCGACTCTCTGCTGCTGCCCCGCGGATAGCTGATGGGGAGGTCGTTGCCGTTGCTCCCACATTCCAACCCGTTTGAGGGCACTCTCGACTCTCAAAGGAAGCTCCTCCTGCGAAATCGCGAGGTTCTCCGGACCAAAGGCTACATCCTCCTCCACAACGGTCGCAACGAACTGGTCTTGAGGCGATTGGAAAACCATGCCTACATCAGCACGTATTGCCTTCGTGATCGATCCGTCTGTGGTATCCCGACCATCTACCAGCACACGTCCGGCGGTCGGCTTTAGAATCGCGTTGAGGTGTAGAGCCAGAGTCGATTTGCCGGAGCCGTTGGCACCGATGAAGGAGATGAATTCACCTTCATCGATGTCGAGATCGATCCCGCGCAGTGCCTTTACAGGCGTCTTCCCATCGCTCTCGTAGGTATGTGTCAGTTTCTCTATGCGAATGAAGGGCAATTCGGTCCCATCCCTTGGATAATCTTATCCATTGGATAACGATATACGCTCCCAGACGACCGGATCGAGATCCCCTGATATATTCACTTTGGAACAAGCAAGATGAGGAAAACGAACGTCTCGGTCGCTGGGGATCCAAGCGTCTCTAACGTATAAGAGTGTAATAAAGTCTCGGGCGGCGGTCAAGATAAGGCAAGCAGATAATAGCAGATAATAGCAAATAATAACTCGCTATGCATTCGACTCGATAATTTCGAGCAGGTCCCGTGCAACACGCCTGTAAACGGAGGGCATGGGAAAAGAGTCCAATTCGGAAAGGGCAACCCATCTTCCTTGACCCAGCAGCCGATAGAGAGACCTGGAAGAACCATCGGAGGCGAGATTGAACACATAGGGGTAGAGGCGATCCCTGAAGCGGGTATAATGGTGGGTCCTCGATGCAAGCCCCCGCAATGGAGTGAGAAGAGGGCTCACCTCGGGAGGGAGGCTGGTGATTGGCGGCCCGCCGCCCGGCATTCCGATGCACGGATCGCCGACCGGAGTTTCCGGGTTGTTTTGCAGATTGGGCCCTGGCATAGGAATGCCGGGAAAAACCCAGAGCCCGTTCAGGAGCCCCGAAGTCCTTTTTAAGATCCACGTCTCTGTACCTTTGAGCACGATAAGAATCAGGGTCTTTTTCTCGGTGAGGCTCTGTCTTTTTCTCATAGGAATCTCTGTCTGAATTCCTTTTTGGAAGGCTTTGCAGATCCGCTGAAGCGGACACTGAGAACAGAGGGGATTGGAGGGAACACAGACGGTCTGGCCAAGCTCCATTAGGGCTTCGTTGAAATGCCCCGGTTTCTCACTGGGAATGATAGAGCCGAGGTAACCTTTCAGAAGCTCTTCTGACTTTCTGTTCCACCTGTGCAAAACATGAATCCGCTGGGTGATCCTGCGAACGTTGGCGTCCACAGCCGGATAGGGCAATCCGTAGCCGATACTCAGTATCGCACCGGCCGTGTAATCGCCGATTCCCGGAAGGGTAATAAGGGTCTCATAGCTCTTTGGAAGAATTCCTCCGTGATGGGCAAACACCGTCCTCGCGGCCTTGAGAATATTTCGGGCCCGGCTGTAGTATCCTAACCCCTCCCACTGCTTAAGCACATCGTTCTCGTTGGATCCTGCCAGTGATTCGAGGTCGGGATACGCGCCCAGCCACCGTGTGAAATGAGGGATCACGGCTTTGGCCATCGTCTGCTGAAGCATAATTTCCGAAATCCACACCGTGTAGGGATTGGCATGGACACGCCAGGGCAGATCCCTCTGGTTCAACTCAAACCAATTCAGAAGGTCGACGATTGCGCTGCGGATTATTTTTTTTTGGATTGACATCTTCAAACCACTTGACAGGGTAAGAATTCAGTGATAGAATCTTATACGGAGTTAAAGAATAGGACTTACATCGTGAGATCTGGGTTAGAGAAACGGATTGTCCTCTTCTGCCAGATTTTCTAAAGCCGGTAATCAGGCCGGCTTTTTTTTGTCCCACCTCCTGTTTTTTCTGATTCCCCTTTTTCGGCTGCCCATTTCAGCTTCTGACACCTCATTTCAGCCTTTCCCGCGACCAATCGGTTTAGCCATGCTGTTCCACTCGGAAAGTATCTTTTCTATCAAGTTATCCGTTTCGGGATCGATCTTTTTAAGGTCGGGATGATTATCGTACCACTCTAAGGATCGACGCATGCCAACGTGAAGGGGAGTCGAAATCTGAAATGAAGGCACGAGACGTTTTATCTTTGAATTATCGAATACGCTGCTATAGGCTTTGTCCCCCAGCAGTCCGGCGCCAAAGTCCGGTACGATCTCTGCTATGGTATCAGAGGGAATGTGCACGATCCGAGGCTCCACTCCCAGTGGAGAAGCGATGGTTTTGTAGATATGATCCCAGCTTAATGCCTCGTCAGAGGTAATGTGAAAGGCCTCAGCGATAGCCAGGGGATTGCCAAAGAGGCCGACGAATCCCTTTGCAAAATCTGATGAGTGGGTCAGCGTCCAAAGCGATTGCCCGTCTCCGTGGGAGATGATCTCCTTGTCCTCGAGCATTCTTTGAGCAACCGTGTAATTGAAGGAGCCGAAGGCATTGGGAATGCATCCATCGTCATAGGTGTGAGAGGGGCGGACAACGGTAAAGGGGAATCCCCTCTCTGCGTAAGTCTTTCGCAGAAGCTCTTCACATGCTATCTTATTTCGGGAGTATTCCCAGAAGGGATTGTGCAAGGGTGTGGATTCGGTGATGATATAGTGCAGCGCTGGTTTATGGTACACCGATGCCGAGCTGATAAAAATGTACTGTCCGACTCTCCCTTGAAACATCTCGACGTCGGCCTGAATGTGTTGCGGTACGTAGCCCACAAACTGTGCCACAACATCGAATGACAGTCCTTTGAGGCGTTTCTGTGTCTCCTGGACATCTCGGATGTCGCTTTGGATCGTTCTGGCGCCTTCGGGTACGAGGTTGCTTCTTGTCCCTCTGTTTAGAAGATAAACTTCCCAGCCGTCCTGAAGGGCCTTTTTCACACATGCCCGTGAAATATTGCCGGTGCCACCGATAAAAAGTGCTTTCATGCTCGAAGAATGTACTACAGGTTTAAAAATTGCAAGCAGAATCACGACGTGACTCCGCGAATCGCGTCGTAAAACAAAATTTGAAAATTGAACCGAGAAGCATTACCCTTTAATTAACTGTAGACAGCGGATAGAGCATGAACAAAACCGATATCATGGTAGTAGAGGACGAGTTTGTCGTCGCTGAGGACATCAGAGAGAGACTGCAGGGCATGGGCTACAACGTCTGCTGTCTTGTCCACTCCGGGCAGGAGGCCGTGGATCGATTCGGCAAAGCATCTCCTGATCTTATTCTGATGGATGTTGTATTAAAGGGAGAGATGGACGGTGTGGAGGCGGCATCCATAATACACCGCAAAACCCCTGTGCCGATAATTTTTCTAACGGCCTATTCGGCAGAAGCGATATTGAACAATGTCCAGAGGACCGAGCCGTTCGGCTTTGTCTTGAAACCATTTGATGATCGAGAGCTGTCGGCTGTTATCCAAATGGCATTGTACAAGGCGGAGATGGAGGCGGCTCTCCGAAGCAAAGAACGGGAGCTGGTGAAGCAGAACAGGTGGCTTCAGAAGGCTCTTGACGAGATCAAAATCCTCAGCGGACTGCTTCCGATATGCTCGCAGTGTAAAAAGATCCGGGACGACGGGGGATACTGGCATCAGGTGGAAAAGTACATTCAGGATCATTCGGAGATCAAGTTCAGTCACAGTCTGTGTCCTGGGTGTGCCAAACATCTTTACCCTGATATTGCAGACAGACTAATCGAAAGAATCAAATAACGCTCACCTCCGTTCCCTTCACAAAAACCGTCTTATTCGGTATAAGAGTTTCACTATGGATTTCGAGCAGATTAAAGAGTTGGCGCGACGGTTCATGATAGACCGGAAGGGTCACGCGGGCAGAGAGCCTGGTTACATCTATTACCACGGAGTACGAACGGCTGACATCTGCATGAAGCTCTTAGACAGGATAGACCAAACATCTGCTGTTGATCGAGGTATCCTCTATGCAGGGGCTCTTTTGCACGATGTGGCGAAAGGGATCGAGCCCCATGCCGAAACCGGTGCTGTGATTGTAAAACAATCCCTGGAAGGAAAGCTGTCCGCGAAAGAGATTGAGAGCGTTTCGGAGCTCGTCAGGATGCATAACAAACGGGGCAAGAGCAGCCAGGTTGACCAGATGGTGATTCAGGATGCGGATCTTCTCGATCACTTTGGGTCACAGAATATCTGGCTGGGCTTCCACTACAGCGCCGCTCATGACGAGCCCGGGGAGGAAGCCCTTGAGTATTACAGAAGTGACAAGAACAGGCGGTTCGTCGAGTGGTGTCGGCAGATACTCAACTTCGATATCTCACGAGAGGTCCTCGAGAGCAAGATCTCTTTCGAACATATGTTTTTTGATCGTTTCGAAAGGGAGCTCAAAGGGGAGTTGGATTGACCTAACCAATACCTATCGATAAGATGCTGCCATGTCTGAGTACGAGTTTCGACGCATCGAGCCTAAATGGCAGAAGTACTGGGAAGAGAATGAAACCTTCAAGGTAACCGAGGACTCTTCCGTTCCGGAGAAAAAACGACTATACGTTCTAGATATGTTCCCGTATCCCTCGTCTGCCGGTCTGCACGTGGGACATCCGGAGGGGTATACGGCAACCGATATATACTGTCGGTTTCTGAGGATGAATGGCTATCACGTGCTTCATCCGATGGGGTTCGATTCTTTTGGCCTCCCTGCCGAGAATTACGCTATCAAAACCGGTACCCATCCCCGTGCTTCGACGGAAAACAACATTGAGAAATTTGATTCCCAGATAAAGGCACTCGGTTTTTCGTACGATTGGTCGAGGAAGCTCTCGACCCACGATCCCGGGTATTACAGGTGGACACAGTGGATTTTTCTCAAGCTCTGGGAGAGGGGTTTGGCCTATGAGGATGAGGTGCCTATCAACTGGTGTCCGTCCTGTAAAACGGGTCTGGCCAACGAAGAGGTCAGGGACGGGAGATGTGAACGATGCCACTCTCAAGTCACACGAAGAGACTTGAGGCAATGGATCCTCCGGATCACCGCATATGCCGAAAATCTGCTCCGGGACCTGGAAGAACTGGATTGGCCCGAATCCCTGAAATTGATGCAGAGAAACTGGATCGGCCGCAGCGAGGGAGCTAACGCTGTCTTCAGGCTTGCCGATGCTGAGGGGGAGATCGAAGTCTACACCACTCGACCGGACACGCTCTTCGGTGCCACCTACATGGTTCTGGCACCGGAGCACTCGCTGGTAGAGAAGATCACCACGGCGGAACAGAAAAATGAGGTCGAAACCTATAT
>SDBS01007524.1_pt1 | contig 10565 bp, 5 predicted proteins | sample 2277091 | NCBI WGS metagenome assembly SDBS01 (sample SAMN10404972, study PRJNA504765) | marine sediment metagenome | isolation source: marine sediment core GS10_PC15, 163 cmbsf | place: Arctic Ocean: Southern Knipovich Ridge | collected 2010 | reverse complement strand
GATCATGTTGAAAAGCGGCACTCTTCTGGGGCTATGCCTAAAGAAATGTACACTGAACAGGTAGAGAAACTAGATGCTCGTCTTTTGAGCCTAGAGAAAAAGCTCGCCAAGAAGCAGCAAGAACTAGCCAAACTCAAGAGTGAGTAGTAGCTGTTTCGTCAATACTTTGATCCATATCTGTTTCAGAAGTTCTATGATAGAATAATCTCATTTTACTTGGGATTTTCCGAAGACCGTCATCTATCAATTCTATAACTAGTGAGAATTGTTTGTGAGCCAAATACCCTACAAGTATCAGTAAGAGGAATGCAAGATAGACGTAGCGACTCGGAAAGAGTATCAAAATACTAAATGCTAGTGGGTTCAGAATCATAAAGATTGACAGTTTCACATTTTCAGATTTTTGTGTGATCATCTTTGATACAGGCAGAATAGAGAAGAAAGGAATCAAACCCACACAATAGTACTTGTAGATTCCTCGTGGTGAGAAGAGGTGTAGACATATCATCAGGATAAGGGTCAGAAACAACATCTTGCTCCAATATTGACGAAGATTTCGGTCATCCTTCACATGTAACAACATTAGAAGAAGGAGAGGAATCATTGTGAGGATGAGAAATACTGTATAGTAGGTTCCAAGATTTACTAGTTGGATTATAGATTCAGGGATTTCAGGAAGGGCAATACCAAGTGATGCATTCAGGTTCTGAATTACAATGTTAATATAGATTAGAAGAACTGTAATTGTGATGGGTTGAGATGGATTGGGAAGTACAGAAACGTCAGTGTATAACATACCACCAGGACGTTGAAAGATATAGAAGATGTAATTACCAATGTCGGTAAGGAATGGTAATGAAACTGCAATTGCAAAGATTAGCACTTGAATCGCTATTTTGGTAAATCCCCTTATATCAAGTTCATCACCAGGAGGTTTCAATTCATCATCAGTAACCACGGGATCATCTATTGGAGGTTTTCTTAAGAGATAGGCAATTAATGGAAGTGCAAGAAAGAAAGCTGTTTGCTTGAATAGAGCTGATATGACCATAGCCAAAGTTCCAGATAGTCTATTTCCTCTCATTAGTAAGAAGAAGGAGAGCATTGCAAAGAATACGAATGGTGCAGGATTCAACCATTCGAACACAGTATAATAAAGCACGACGGGATTGAAGAGATATGTTGCAGCGGCAACGGCTCCAACCCTTTTATTCTGTGAAAGATAGGTGGAAATCCCATAGATTGGGATTGCTGTTAGATATCCAAACATTGTGAGAAGAAAACCAATACCAAAGGGATTTATTGGTAGAACAACTCCAAGAGCGCACATGTATACATAAAGTGGAGGGAAGAAATAGGGAGTGTTGAAGAAAGAATCGTCAATCTCAATTCTATTGAATGCGTCAGTATATGGGGAGATACCATTTACAAACTGCTGACCCCAAGAGTAGTAGTAATAATCATAGTCAAGGTATCCTTCAAAATTGACTTGAATTGTAAATCCGAAAATATCAATGGGTCCTGAACCATTCCATACTGCTCTATAGGGTTGAGTTCCCCCAGTGATGAAATCAGTTGAAGCAAGTGAGAATACATATGACCAAACTATTGTTGCTACAATGAGAATCAGAATAAACAAAAGATGTGTCCTAATGAATTGCCTAACAAAAAATACACGAGAGTCAGTATTCGTAGTCAAGAACAAATCCCTCATTTTCTATTAAGCCAGAGTTTCAATCTCTATTGGTTTTGAAACATCGGGACCATCATCGGTTTCACTAGAAGCTAAAAATTCAAGTAGTGCAAACAGGATGTATAGAATCAATCCTGCAATGCAAGCAAGACCGAAGTTATACATTACTGCATCATTAAGTATTAACCAAGTCCACGTAGCAAGAGAGGCTCCAGAAAGTAGAAGAAGACCTGCAAGCAACCGGATGTGTTTTTTCAGCTTAACAACAAGCGAGAGAGCCCAGATGGCCATGACTGTACTTGAAATAACTAGTGCCTGTTTTTCAACAACTTGTTCAATATTCCAACTTAGTGCATAAGTAACCAGTCCAAAAATCAGAACAATAACAACGATGGTAAAGGATAGCGTCTTGAGTGTATAATTTAGGTCAGAACGTCTTTCTGCAATGGGCAACAAACCATTGACAGTAATAGAGAGTATTTGGGCTCCAATGAATATCATAACGCCTGCGACTATAAAGAATTGAAGTATGACTGAAATGGCTGCAGTTACTCTTGAAAAGCAGATGAATACACCATAGAGAAGTAACAATCCACCAATTAGAACGGATGTAATGAGGATGATGTACTCCAGAACTTGTAGCCGTCGTGAAACAGGAGAATCATATTTCACTTCAGTCGTTTGTAGGTCTAGTTGGATCTTTCTTCTTGATGCGAGGTTTTTCATGAATCGAAATGGTCGTTTTACAATATCGTACAAACGAGTAATCAATGGAGCAAGAATGTAAAGGATGAAAATCAATACTACGTACAAGAGGTAAGTATTCCGTTCAGGTATTAGAATAAGAAGTGTGAATGCAAAAGGCATCAAGAACATTGACAGAGAAACAGGAACGTGGTCTTCCTTACTACATATCATCAGTCCAGACGCGAAGATTGAGAAGAAAGGTCCGAACATCACAAAATAATACTTGAAAACTCCACGTGGACCTGTCAAGCTGACCCAAAGCATGAGAAGCATCGTTAGGAATAGTATTTGGCGAAGGAATATGTGCTCTTTTCCTTCTCTCTTATCGAGGAGGACCATCACTCCTGCAAGCACAACAACTCCAAAAATAAGAGGAACACCTGTGATAAGTATTGAATCTAGCAGTTGTGCAAGGTCTGGCATACCAGCAACTATTGGAAGTACAGGAAGAGACATAGGAACACCATATGAAGGAACATCAACATAATTACCTTCAAAGGAGAAATATCCCATTGCCAACCGCCAATAGTCCCAGAAATGAGGTTCTGCAATTAGAGTGGGAAGCATGACTACACCAGCGTATGATATTGCAACAACAACACTCACAGCAAAACTACGGAAATCAAAATATTTGGTCATGAATGAAAATCGATTTGATTTGGATGCAACATCAACGGATGCAGCAACAACTTCCGGGATTGAATCAGTTTCATCTGAATCATCAGTATTCGGAATCGACTCTTGAGGTTCACGTGCACGCATGATGAGGTAAATGACAAGAGGAATTCCAAGGAACCAGGCAGTCTGTTTGAATAAGGCGGCAGTTACGATTAGAATTGTGCCTATGTGCTTTTTCTTCTTCAATAAAGCATAAAATCCTGCAAAGAAGAAAAAGTAGAATGCCGATGGATTAAGCCAGAGATAATCAATATGGTAGAGAACAAGGGGATTGAGGAGGTATGTCAGTGCTGCAATCTCACCGACTCTGGGATTCTTTGAGAGCTCTTTTGCAATACCATAGACAGGTAAAGCAGTGAGATAACCAAAGGCGGCTAGTAACAGACCAATACCCCAATTTCCAGGACCAATTATGGTTTCAAGCCAGATTCCGGCACCGTAGAGATATGCAGTTAATGGTGGAAAAATGTAGAGTCCGTTCTCATTAACAACTCCATCCATCAAAAGATAACCAAATTCAGGAGAGTAAGGCAACACTCCATCAAGCACATTGTACCCCCAATGGACATAGTAGAAAGAGTAGTCGCTATATCCCTCAAATTGATACGGAATAGTGTACCCAAAGAAATCGAAATCCGCGGGTCCAGGAAGAGGTCCCATCCATACCGCTCTTGAGTTCCACCGGCTTGAATTCAAATAGTCCACTAGAGCTATGTTGAAGACTACAGCCCAGATGATGAAACCAATTAACATCACCGCGATAAGATAGCGATACTCGCTGATGAACTGTGCCTGTCGACGCCCAATACGAAGCAAGAGATTATCCATTCTTTGGATGCCATTTGTCATTCGGCTTCGGTAATCTATTGGGGAGTCCATGATGCAGTGGCAATACACATCACTGATTAATATTTAGCCTAGCGCGGAAATGGCTCCAGACTACATCTTTAGAGTTGCAGTACTACTTGGTCCCTCTTTTGCAACTTCAATAGAGGGCACATCTTCCCATCCTTGAACATCAGTATGAGTGATTAGAAAGATCTGCTCGAAGTTCTTATCATTGACGAGATTTGAAACTACAGCCTCACGACGCATCTTATCCAGACCGCCTAGAGGTTCATCCAATAGAACGCTTCTCACTCTAGGTGTAATAACTGGACTATCCCTCAATGGGCGAATACTACTCATTGTTCTACTAATTCCAAGTCTCAAACCAAGGCTTATTGCAGTTCTATCACCGTAGCTCAATTGTCCAGTCTTCTTCCAGGCTTGGTCTCTCTCATCCCAAATCTTGAGTATTAGACCGGATCCAGACCGTTTAGTAGCCTGTGTTGGTTCAAGATCAATGCTAGTGTATTGCCCATTGGTGAAGAAGCGAACGTATGGATTTGTTGCACTTCTGATAATTCCGATTAGTCTCTTCTGAAAGACATAGTCCGCAACAAAGCCACTCACGAGTTTACGTCTCACATATTTTGCATGCGCGGTGAGAATCTTCAATTCCTCGATTTCTGCACCCATCTGTTTCATTAGGATTTTTTTACCCTCTAGATCAGAAACCAGTAACTCCTCTCTACGAACATTTTCCTCAATCTCGTCTGTACTTCTCCTTGCTTCCTTCAGTGTGCTCTCAAACTTTGCGACTCTCATTTGAAGATTAGATACACTAGTCACTTTGAATTTTTGAAGGAGTACATCAATATCAGATACACCAACTGCTCCCAGAATTTTAGAGAGTTCATCTTCACTTTGTAATATTTCAGATTGAATCGAATCTACTTGCTTCTTTGTTTCCTGTGCTTTGATAGTAGCGTCGCTTGAAGTAGAAATTTCTCGTAATCGTTCCTCGATGTCTTTTGTGCTATTTGCATGTTCTTTACGCTGTTTCTGAAGGTCCTTCAGTTTTGTAGATCTAGATTTATTCTCTTTCATATATTCAGCAATAAGATTGTCCCGTTCTTTTGGTGAAAGTGGTTTTGAACAAGTAGGACAAGTTGAATCATTCTGATCACTACTTGATTCCGTGAGGGTAGCGATTTTCTCCTCAATGTCTTGGTTTGTCCCAACGATTTGACCAATTTCTTGATCAATTGTTTGCTTCAGAGTATCTATTTCTTCTCGCTCGGAGTTTATTCTCTCTTTTACTTTCTTTAGAGAATCTAGACGCGCTTGGACTAAGGCATCAGCAGCAGCAAGCAATCCCGCTTTTGATAGGTCGTTTTGAAGCTCTAGATTTCGTCGTTCTAAGTCCCGATTATCTTGATCTAACTTGCGAGATATTTCATTAATTTTCTGAAGAGAAGCAGCATCAGGAATATCTTTGAGCATTTTCTCAGTGGACTCAATCTCTTCATTTCTTCCTTTTATTGATTCACTATAATTAAAGATTCTATCAGAACATTGTTGGACCTGTTCCTGAATAACTTCAGGAGGTAGGTAATCCTCAGACAATGCAGTGATCTTAGCATCCAGATTAGACTCAAAATGATCAAGATGATTAGTCATGCGATTCAAAATTTCAATATCATAGATATCGACAAGGAGATTCCTTAACACGGTGGGTGTTGCATTTGCAATTGTTGCAACTTCACCTTGCCGAACTAAGAGTGTGTTTAGAGCCTGTTTCAATTCAAGACTAAGAATTTCATCTAGTTTTCTAGCAACAGACTTACTCTTGTCAGCAATCCGTTTCCAAGATTCTTCCTGCAGCATGAAGAGAACAACAGCCATTCCATCAGCGGGATTGTACGTCCTATCAATCTTATAGCGAGCTCCAGCAACTTCGAATTGAAGTATCACTCGACAAAACGTCGAGCTAAAACTAACTAGTTCATCATTAGTAAGACTTACAGAATCTGCACCCCATAGACTCCAAAGAATCGACTCGAAAATTGAAGATTTTCCAGTAGAATTAGGTCCTTTGATTATAATCAATCCTTCAGGAAACTCCATTTCATCCTGTGGTAAGATGAGCTCGCGAAACGGCTTGAAGTTCCGAACTTCCAACTTAAGCAGTTTCATTTCTCGTCCTCCTGAAGTGCATCAGCAGTCATTTTCCCCTCGCGTTTACCAACCGCGAACTCAAGAGATGTAACTGCGATTTTGGTCAGCAGTTCTACATCAAAATTCTTGTCAACCTCAAGTGTATCAAGATAACCTTTGAAGTCCACCTCAGGATCCTCGATAAGATACTCAGATTCAATTTCGGGATAAGCAGTAGCAGTATATTCTGCACCAGACGATTGTCGGATGTCCCATACATACTGAGCAATATTGTAATCCGAGTTATGTGAGAGAACCTTCTGACGGAAATTTTCAAGTGCAATACCCAAATCAAAACCACTGAGTCGCTTTGAACTTCCTTCAAAGACCAAGCGAACCCTTGCTGCAGTATTTGGATCCCAGCTTGTGACTAAGCCCTTTTCAGCAAACCACGATTCAACCTTCTCTGATATGGAATCTACAGTATCATCTTCACTGATTGCCATTTTCTCATTTAATACAGGACGCTTGAAGTCCAGATGATATGGCGTGATATCTGGGTCTTTTCCAGCCTTGATATCAACAATCAAGAATCCTTTCTTACGGGATGTTTCATCAAATCGCCAACGTTCAGGAGACCCTGCATACCAAGCATTTGAGCTGTGTTTGACTTGTCTGTGGTCATGACCCAGGGCTACATAGTCATACCCCATACTGAAAATGGCACTATAGAGAGTATTGTCAAGTTTCATACCATGGGTTACAGCTATACTGGGTCGTAATCGCTCACGCTTCTGATGGGTTGTTATCCAGTCATCATAAATGTCAATCATATTGGAAGATCTAAGTACAGAAGAGTCTATGAACGGAAAACAGAATACATCAAGTTTCTCAAAGGAGAATTCTAATGGAGTTCCGTCGCGAATCGCTTTTTTCAGGTCTTGTTGGGTAGCTACCTTTAGACCAGGAACAGCGAGCCGGAGACTATCGAGTAAAGAAACCTCATACAATTTGAACAGACCATGATTTCCCTCAATAATGAGGACAGGAATTCCAGTTTTTTCAATGAACTCTTGTAGAACCTTCATAGCAGTTATTTGAGCATGAACAGGTGGTTGAGTTGGATTACCTTCCCATGGAGAGTTGTACAAATCACCAGAGTGAACAACGAGGTCAACTGGAGTGTCAATCTCTGCAATCTTTTCAAAAAGCTCTGCGAATCGCTCGTAGAAATCATTCTCTAAGAGCTGTGCCTTCATCTCTTCTCCCCAGATATTATGGCGTACACCATTCCTTGGCCTACTTCCTAGATGAGTATCAGAGATGTGAGCTATTCGTGCAGGCATCGAGTCATTCCTCAGAGTATGTGTTCTTTTTCCTTCTTCGGCTTCTTGTCTTTGTATCTATGTCTATCTTTCTCATATACTGTGTCAAATAAGGGAATCCGAGCTGGTAGAGGTAACTCTCTGTAAGAGGCAGTTACGATTGCTTCACCACGGGACATAACACGAAATTCATTCTCAAATCCGTTAATATTCACACTGGCATTATCTATACATGCCTTGATTTCCCTTTCATTACCAAGACGTAAGTTAATTTCAGTGTTCATTTGGCTCAATATAACATTGTCAAGAACACTCACCTGTTGGCTTACGACTAGTAAACCTATATTGAATTTCCGTCCTTGGCGAGAAATATCTTTGAAAACAGACTGCCCACGCATCAGGACAGGATTCAAAATTGACGGAGCCTCTTCTACGGTTATCTGAATTACTGGTAGTTTCCGGGGATCACGAACTTCAGATGAATCTGCAACACCATCTTTACCATAGAAAGTTCGGGCTTTCTTTTTGACACGGTTGAAGAATCCGTGGGGCAATCGCTTCTGACCTTGAGTTTCAAAGTCACCCAAGTTACCACTACTCTTCAAAGCTCGACGCATATCAGATAGTGTTCGAGTAACTATGGTGGTTAGAAGGAACTGCTCCGTATCACTCATCAAACTCGTGTTGACAACAAGAATTCGCCCAGTTTCCATTGCAACGAAGATATCATCAAGAATAGATGTTCCCGAATTGACGAAAAGTGGAGACCGTTCCAAGAAACTCAATCTACGTTTCACTGCTCTCAGTGTATTCACTTGACCAGAAACTGAGTCCTCATCCATACTCAAAATAGAATCAATCCAGTTCTCTCCTGCAGTATGATATTGCGCATCAATAAATGAGGACATTTCTGAAGAATATTCTCTAATTGAATAGAGGTCTCTAGGTTGAATCTCAGAATAGTGGATACGAATCTCTCGTGTATAAGCCCGAATGTCTCGGGTTGTAGCACTCTTGTGAGTTGTCAGATAGTAGAAATCACCAATTACTTCAGATCGAGTTGTAGAACTCATATCTTTGACAATACTCTGAATTCCGTACGTGTCGACTCCTTTCGCAAACTCATCATGAGGATCGATACAGAATGCAGAGAGTCTAGGCTTGTCGGCATTCGGATTACGAATAGCATCAAGATTGGTATCAATAATCGATTTGATCAGGACCATCATTAGGTTGCTCTTTCCAGATCCGGTTGATCCAAATATGCCTACATGCATTGGTAGATACATAATTGGAATCTTAACAGGAACATCAAGTGTTTTTTCACCCACCTGTAAGTCCCCAATGTGTACTTCTCCATCAGTTTGACTTGCCAACATCTCTCGAACGAACTCGTCTGACGTACCAGGTATTGGTCGATACACCGAAGCCAGATGGTCTGGTAATCGACGTGGAGATTTGAATGTCCATTCACCCTTCTCATTCTTTTCAGCATAACCAAGCATTCTTCCACCTAATGAGAGAAGCATATTCCTATCAATTCCTGAGAGATATGCATCACCTTCTACCATGAGTGTGCCGGCAATTCGGGACATATCATCTACTTGACGAAGATAATTCTCTAGACCAAGAACCCGGAAGAAGAATACTCGCTCATGATCGCCACGATCAGAATATATCATGAATATTTCTCCAACGCTGATATCACGATTACGTCCCATTATTCCTAGAGTGGTTTGATTTCCAACACCCACTTTTCCGTAGAGTTCACCAAGTCTGTCTTTGTCTATTTTCATATTTCATTCCTCAGCTTACAAATCATAATCAGCACGAAGCTCCTCCGCTTTTCGTTTATCAAGACCCATCTCGGCTCGAACATCCATACATACCTCCTTAGCTAATCTGAGGTCCTCGTAACTCAATTTACACGTTACATGGGCTAATGCAAGCGGTACAGGATATCCATACCATCGAGCATCCCTTGACATGAACTCAAGCTCTGCAAAGAGTGCTTTCTCATTTGCACGGGTTGTATTTGGGTCTCCGGGGACAAATATATTCTCTAGCCACCATATCCTATCAAAGTCGATTCTAGATGGTCTGTTGTCCCGTGAGAAACTGTACAAGTATGGTACAGCCAACATAGGGGGAATGTATGTTCGATCCTCATAGATATGCAGACCACCTTCTGGATCTTCCTTACTTGGCAGATGGCAGAACCACTTTGCGTGGTCCCCAAAGACTTCTCGTGCTATACCCGCAATACGATGAGCAAAGGGTATTGTATGATTCTTGCTCACGGCACACAAGATTACATTCTTTTGCCTTGCCAAAGCACATACGTCTCTAAGCATGAACCCACTTGGCATGGATGGATAACGTCGTACAAAATGCATGAAGATGGAGAGTGCTCCATCTACGAGGAGGTACCTTGGTTGTATATCACTCATCAGAAGTTTACGTGCTGCGGCAATCTCACTCGTCTTTCTAATTTCTTCATGGACTGTAACATTTGTCAATACTTGTTCACGGGAAATCAATGACTCGATTTCACTCAGTCGTGGCAAATGTTTCTCATAGTCTGTATCAGTAAAATCAGAGTATGATGATATCTTACCTTGAGTAAAATCTTTGAAAAAAGGAAGAATTAGGCTAGCAACATCTTTCAAAGGATAAATATTAGCAAGCGTTTCAGCTAATTTTGAACGAGCATCCCCTCGTACTCCTGAGTGCCAGTGGATATCTATGTGAGGTTGTTCTCCCAACTCAGTTTCCAGAGTATTTCTGTCAATGGGAGAGAATAGATTCTCAGACATTGTGTTAGTGTCCACTACAATGGAAGATGTACTGAGTAGATGAATCCGAATATCATCGAGGGTCATTAAACTATCAGTACCAGACCCATCAATTGCAGCGATTCGGTAATCATTCTCTAAAATGATATCAGGACTATATGGAGTGAAGCTATCCAGAAGTCGTTCTTTGATTCGGACCTCGTCTTTGGCAAACTCCTGTTCATCACGACGATCCTGCTGGTTCTTGATATCAGTGAAAACTATCTTCAATGTTCTTCTAAATTTCTCCGTGAGAATCTTATCTAACATAGAATCCAATTCACTCCGCACAAGATGATTGGGACC
>SDBS01007523.1_pt1 | contig 10567 bp, 9 predicted proteins | sample 2277091 | NCBI WGS metagenome assembly SDBS01 (sample SAMN10404972, study PRJNA504765) | marine sediment metagenome | isolation source: marine sediment core GS10_PC15, 163 cmbsf | place: Arctic Ocean: Southern Knipovich Ridge | collected 2010 | reverse complement strand
AATAATAAGGCTGAAATAGATATAGAAACTCGAGAATTTGATAACGCTATTAAGAGCTGTGAAAAAAGCATTGAGCTTGACGTTGATTTTCCACCATCCTATTTTAATATGGGAAACGCTTTTCATAATAAAAAGGAATATGATACAGCAATCAATAATTATAAAAAAGCAGGGGAATTAAAGCCAGAGTATAAGGAAGCTTGGAATGGCATGGGGTTCTCTTACGAATCAAAATCTGATTATGATAATGCCTTAAATTCACTAAAAACAGCAATAAAGATCGATGCGAATTATGCTATGGCACATTACAATATGGGTAATGTTTATAAGCATAGAAATGAATTAGATAATGCTATTGAAAGTTATAAAAAGGTTGTGGAGCTAAATCCAAACCAAGCGAAGGCATGGCTGTTCTTGGCCAGTATTTACCATGAACAAAAAGAATATAATATCGCAATTCAACACCTCGAAAAAGCTGTGGAATTAGAACCCGTAATTTCAGAAGAACTGGGTGCACAAGTAAAGACATTTAACGATTTGAACAATACATTAGAAGAAAAATTTGCCGAAATGTTCAAGAATAAATAGAAAATCTATTTGAACATTGCCATAAAAAATTTTATAAAAAGAGAATGAATGAACAAGATTATCAGTTAATAGCCGAATATAGTGATGATTACAAAAGTCGATATATGGCAGTTAAGTACATAAACAATTTCAAAGAATTAGAACGCATTGCCGTATCCGATGTAAGTAGTATTGTTAGAATGTATGCCATTGAAAGAATCAGAAAAAAACACCCTATAAAAGCAGAAAAAATACTAAAAGAAAACACTCCCGATTTTATAAAAGCATATTATCGAGATTTAGACCATACAAAAAGAGAAAATAAGAAAATAAAAAATGAAATCGAATATAAAAAGGTTTTAGAAAGAATTAAAAAGAATAAAAGGTCAATTAAACAATGAATAACACTTTTATCCGCATGAGCCTGAATTATTTCTAAATACTTTATTAGAATATCTCCCATGATTTTTCGAATTACATTATATTATCCGTTTGAACAAGGTTTTCGTTTTATTTTCAGTTAAGATTTCTTTTTCATTTCTTATTTTTGATAACCAAGAAGTTTCATGTAAAACTAGAAAAATATTGGATATTTACGTAAAAGTATAAATATTATATATTCAACAGTACAATAGTACATTTTCCAATGTATTGAAAAAAGTCTTTCATCAAGATTTAATATAGTTAGAATAAATAAAGGAATAAAGGAGGTAAAAAATTCTTAATTAATTAGATCGAAATTAAAGTAATAAAAAACCAATTTCAAAAAATAATTTTTTATTTTTTTTAATAAGAGATGTTTAAGAGTAAAGAAAAGAAAAAATAATTAATTACTATTTAGATTTTTGCTCTATTTCATCTGAAACAACCCTTTTATATATAAATGCAATATCTTCTCTTAGTTTTGATTTTGAATAAGTAAATCGAATTATGATTTCTATTTAAATAAGGCCCTAAAAAATTTAGTCCCAAGTGATAGTTTGGTCAATGTCGGAAGCATTGCAAATAACCTTTCTCCTGCATATCGAGTGCGTGAGAGGTCATAATTTTCTAAATCTTGCATCCTGTATGCTTCCCATATTTCTCTTCTGAGTCTTTCATTTGTATTAACTAATCGAGCATAGGTGTCCCATAATGTCTTTAAACTAGATCCTTTTGTATTATAAAACAAATATTCTGAAGCAGTTCCATTTTTAAAGTAGTTGTCCAATAATATTCGTTTAAGTTCTAGCTCATAATTTTTTAAATCATAACTGGTAAAATTACTATTGTTTTCTAAGAGGGGTTTTATGGTTTTAGAAGCAATGTCTGCGCTTGACACGCCGCACAACATTCCTTCATAGAAAAAATCAGTGCATAATCCGCCAGCTTCACCCAAAACTAAAGCTCGATCTTGAACTAAACTTTTAATCACATTCTTCGAGACCTTTGCAACAAATGTTTTTGAATCTCGTTTTAATCCTTTAATGAAAGGCTGAATTCTTTGGTAATTGTTTAAAATTCTGTCTAATTTCTGGTTCATTTGTTCTGGAGACTCTCCTTTATTTCCTAAATAGCCTGTGTAGATTCGTTCAGTAGATTTATTTATAAAAAATGGACCTTTATTTGATATATTTGGATTAATATGATAAATATAGTTGTATGGAATATTCTCATTTAAAAGATCTTCATCTCCATAAAAATGGGTTAATATAGCGTTATAACTTTCAGGTACTTCAAATCCTAATGATTTTTGTATCTGGAAACTGTGAGAACCAGTTGCAATCGCTAACACTTTTCCAGAATATGTATTACCTTGATTTGTATCTATTTGAATGGAGTCGCTCTTTCTAGAAACTTGTGAGACTTTTTCTCCATATTTAATTGTACCATCTTGATTATTACATATTTGAAGTAAAGCTTCTATTAGTTTTTCTGTGTGTGAAATATTACCCAGAGGAGCCCCAAATTCTTCTGAATTAATAATACCTTCTTCTTTATAACCTAAAAAGTTCGTTTTAATGTGGGAACTGGGAAAGAGTGATTTATCTTGCCAATTAATCTCTTCTGGAAGAAATGGACGATTATGTTCAGGAAAAACATTAGTAGTCATGGGAATATTGCCTTCTTCTTTAGCTTCTATAAGAAGGGTCTTTGCGAATTTAGAAACTTTCGAGGCAAGAGTTGCCCCAGCAATGCCAGCTCCAATCACAATAACATCAAACATAGTTATCTTAATACTCACGATATTTATAAAAAAGTTTACCATAATGTTGAGAGTATGAACATATGGCCTTTAGAATCATTTAAACAAGGCTTTTAGAAATAAAGGTCCTAAAAGGAGTTTTGAAGTGAAACTCAACTTTCTATAGAGTTGTTCTCCGAAATATCGTGAAGATGCTCCTTTTACATCATAATCTTCTAATTGATGAGTGATATGGGCCTCCCAGATATATTCTCTAATCTTCCTATTAGAACTAACTACTTTGGCATAAGTATTGAAAAGTAAATTGATATTAGATGGATTTGTATTATAAAAGAGATATTCAGAGGCACTGTTATTATTAAAATAGGTGTTCAATACAATTCTTTTCAAGTCCTCATCGATTTTTTTTAATTCAGACCTATTAAAATCACCATTATTTTCTAACAGAGGTATAACAGTTTGAGCAGAAATTTCTGCTGAGGCGAGTGTAGCTACTAAACCCTCGTAAAAAAAGGAGGTGGTTAGACCCGCCGCTTCACCTAAAACGATAATTCTATCTTGAGTAAAAGCTTTAATTGGATGTTTAGAAATTTTAGTCAGAGTTGGTTTTTCTTGCTTTAAACCCTCAATAAAGGGCTGAATTTTTTTATAATTCTTTAGTATTCTCTCGTACTTTGAATAAATTTCTTGCTCAGTTTCTTGTTGGCTTCCTAAAAATCCTGAAAAAATTCTACTACCTTCATCCTTTATTGATTGACCCTTACACATGAAAAAAGGACCACTTCGACTTATCTTAGAGTTTATGTGAAAATTATATTCAATGGGTAAATTTTCATTTATTTTAGCCTCATCTCCATACATATGAGAATAAATTCCAGTATATGTATCGGGTATATCAAAACCAATCGACTCTTGTAATTCTAGGCTATGAGACCCTGTTGCTAAAGCAAGTAGTTTAGCTGAATAAGATTCTCCTTTATTATTGATGATTTCGACATAATCATTGTGTTTAATTATTTTATGAATTTTTTCGCTAAATTTGATGATTCCCCCTGAATTTAGATATCTTTTTACTAATTCTTTTAATAGATTTTCAATATAACAAATATTACCGAATGGTTCTCCGAATTCTTCGGAATTTACAATTCCCTCTTCTTCGGTACCTAAATAGCGAATTATCTTATGAATTCTTGGGAATATCTCTCGATTTTCCCATTCAATTTCATTTATAAAGGGGTGATTATGTTGTGGAAACACTTTTGTTCCTTTAGGAAAATAATTTTCATTATTTGTTTCAACAAGGAGGACTTTAGCATATTTAGCCATCTTTAAAGCAAATGAAGCACCCGCAGCACCAGCGCCAATAATAATTATGTCATACATTAAGTATGAGTAATACTAACTAGAAAAAAAAAATGACTATTTAAAATTAGAATAGATCATAATCATTTTGTTCTTATATATTGGAACTATTTTTAATTCAATATAGTTAAATAAAAATACTTATTTTTTCTAGTTATACTCTTATAAATTAGATAACAATCAAAATGTCTGAGCACGAACTGGAGAAAATTAGGCTAAGAAAAGCAGAAATGCTTATGAAGCATAGGGGAATGCCGAGTGAAATATTAACAATCTACAATATTAATGAGTTTAATGATATCTTGGAAGAATATTCCAATCAGATAATAATTGTAGATTTTTGGGCTACTTGGTGCGGTCCTTGTATGACTTTTGCTCCAGTGTTCGAAAAGATTTTTCAGGAACATTCACACGAACTTATTTTTCTAAAAGTAAATGTAGATTTGAATGAAGCTATTACTAAGCAATATGGAATTTCAGGGATACCTACAACTCTTTTTATAAAGAATAAAAAAGTTGTACATAAAATTGTAGGAGCAACCAATTATAATCATATAAATTTACTTATTCAGAAGATCAAAGACTATAGTCATTAAAGAATTATTATCCTTTTTTATAGAAATTATACCAATGGTTTATTGAAGAAGTTTTCATATCCTCGCTAAATATAGCAAATTCATGGGGAACTTCTATATTTTCAGGTGACACATTGTCTCTAATTCCATCTTTTACCGCTTTTTGAAAGTCTCTGAAAAACTTAATATAAATATCTAAAGAATTCTTTCCTTTTAACACTCTTCCGTGTCCAGGAATATATGTATCAGCATCTAAACTTTTCATAATCTCAAAAGCTTTAATGTATTGGTCTGGATTACATGTTGAATCACCCGCATAAGGAAAGAGATTAGCAAAAATTAAATCTCCAGCAAAGATGACTTTTTCATGTGGAAAATATATTATACTGGTTCCTGAGGTATGACCTCCTAAATGTAAAAGTTCAACATGTAAATCTTGATCTCTAATTATTAATCTTTCATTAAAACCCACATTTGGTAATTTAAATTCTACTCCTTCTGCTAAAGGGTCTTGTTTTGGGAATTCCTTAACTCTCATCTCATACTGCTTCTTAATACCTTCAGATTTCATATTTTCTATCATTTGTTCACTGCTAATTGTCGTGACATCACTAAATGGACCAATTCCAAATATGTGGTCGCCATGATAATGAGTAAAGATAAGATATTTGATGGGTAGATCAAAATGTTTTTCTAAATTTTGACGAAAGAGGTGGGCTGTTTTAGCGTAAATAGTCGAATCTATCGCAATTGTAAAATTTCGTAACGAGACTGCACCCGCGTTTCCCCGACCAAATCCCTTCGTATTCGCCACTGTGTGTGGAGTTACAATCTCTAAATCATATTTCAAATCCATAACATTTCTTCCTTTTTTATATTTTTATTTTTTTATATTATTGAAATGGAGCAAAAATTAAATAGTTTAAACATAATATGTTCATATGATTTTTGAAAGCGTTTTTTTAGTAAGAGGTGGCATTGGTGGATATGAGTGGGGTCAAAAACTCATTATTGCCATTTTAGCAATTGTTGTCAGCATCTACGATTACAAAAAGAATGAAAAGAGATTAGATTATTTCTGGGTTTTCTTAGTCGGAACAATCATATGGAGTGCTGTCGAGCTTTCAATACAATTAACAGGGGGACGAGTCCTTCAAGAAAAGTACTTTTTTGGGCTGAATGTAACCTCATTGTTATGGTTCACAATCCCTATCCAAGCGATGGCAGAAGGAGGTGCCATAGCTATAATGGGAATGTTTTTTGGAGATAGAATAATGAGTAAGGAAACAAGGAAAAAAAACACTATTTTCTTCGCTTTATTCTTATTGTTCTTTTTATTAATGCTGAGAGGCGGTATAAGATATACTAATGTAAATGTGGGAGGTAAAGTTCCTTCTAGGAGAGAGATGTTTTCTTTGAATTCCGTAGTAGGGGTAATGATAATAATTTCTCCTGCGATATATTGGCTGATAACAACAGATTCAGAGTCCCGAAAACGAGGATTATATATGATATTAATCATGACAATATGGGCTTTTTGGTGGAATTATTTATCATGGTTGACTGGTCAACGATGGATTGAAGTGGGGACTAAAAACTCTGATGGCACATATTCGAATTTACGCCGAGCTGATGATTTGTTAGAATTCTGGGCTTTAGTCTATAATAGCATTTTTGAAATAGTCTTAGTATATGCTCCCTTCTTGGCTATACCCTATTTGCTAGGATTAATAAAATCAAAAGAAGCTTAACTTGTAAATCCTTCACTGTGTAGAAAAAAGTCTTGCATAAGTTTCGCTCCAGGAACAATAGAATATTTACTTAGATCTGTAATACCATTTTGAATTAAGACTTCATCGTCAATAAAGAAATTTCCCGTACATTCCCTACTAGGTTGAGTTATTATTAAGTATGCCGCCTCACCCATAATTTCAGGTTTTCTTGAATGTTTCATTGCGTTTTCCCCTCCTATCATTTTGATGGCTGCTGTAGCAATTGCTGTTCTGGGCCATAGAGCATTTACCGCGATTCCTTTCTTTTTATATTCCTCGGCCATGCCTAAAACACACATACTCATACCATATTTAGACATGGTATATGCTAAGGTGTTGGCAAACCATTTTGGATCCATATTTAGAGGAGGGCTGAGATTTAATATGTGAGGGTTCTCAGCCTTTAGTAGATGAGGAATGCATAATTTTGAGACCAAAAACGTTCCTCGAACATTTACAGAAAACATTAAGTCAAATCGTTTCATTTTAGTATCTAATGTAGAAGTTAAACTGATTGCACTGGCATCATTTATTACGATATCAATCCCCCCAAATTTATCAATTGCAGAATCTACAGCGCTTTGTACCGTTTCTTCAAAACGAACATCACCAACACAGGGTAAAGTTTTACCACCTGCTTTTTCAACTTCTTCTGCTGCTGTATAGATAGTACCTGGAAGCGTAGGATGGGGTTCGGCGGTTTTTGCTACAATTACAATATTTGCTCCGTCTTTTGCTGCTCGTAAAGCTATTGCCTTACCAATTCCTCTGCTTGCACCAGTGATAAATATCGTCTTATCTTTCAAACTAGGCATTATTATATCATCTCAAACTTTTATAATTCTAATATTTAGTTATTTCTCTATTTTTAAGTTAACAAGAACTAAGAAAGAAAGTAATAAAATTTCATTTCTTATAAATTATAAAATTAAGAGCTTTTAGCTAAATCTCAAGCATTATTATAAAAAAAAAAGAAAAATTGTTTTAATAAAGGTCTTTAATAACAAAATCTAGATTCAAATCTGCTAGAGTTTCTTCTAGAGGAAATCCGTTTTCAGGATTCCAGCCCATTTTTTTGCAAAACTCTTTAATATCAGCTTTATAATCTACTGTTTTTCCTCGATTAGGTCCAGTTTCAAATGGAGGATCTCCAACGACTCTACCTGGCAATTCATTGTTAACTAGAATAACACCCTCCCTTACGGTAAACGCTTGTCTTAAAGTCTGTATCCTCAATCCTATTTTTAGAATTTCATCCATAGAGAGCTCCCAACCAACAATAGCTTTAATTAGTTCTAACATAGGATAGGTTTGAAACCAATAGGTGAATATACACATTCCAAGAGAGTTGATACATTGATGAAGACTAGCACACATTTTCATCCCTTCACTTCTAGCATCCCCTGATGTTTTAAATCCTTTTGGTAAAATAAATTCTTTCACATATCTGTTTCTTCTCATTAAACCCGTGATATAGTGATCCAAACTTGACGCAGTGTGACGTCCTGGTGTTGGGTCAAAAGCGTAAGTGCGTCCCATTGTATTAAAAAACTTTACATCGTGCATAGGAAGTACTTGCCCCATTGAATGAATCGCATATTTTTCAGATCCTTTTCCAATACTTTCTGATGCCGACTTTGGGCCATTAGCTAGTATCTTACCAAATCCTTCACCCATAATTATTTTTTTGACAAGTGCGATGATAGCGTCCGTATTGCCCCAAGTTAATTCTAATCCATCAGTATCATCTTTGTTGATAATCTGATTTTCATAGCATTCCATTGCAAATGCCACGGTTCCTCCAACCGAAATGGTATCTATTCCAGCACGATTACATAAGTTATTTAATACGAATAAAGAGATTAAATTATCGTTTAGTAGTAGAGGCCCAAAAGCCGCGCAGGATTCATATTCAGGAATGTGAATCTCATCGAGATTTGCTTCTGGAACTTTCATTATGGCCCCGCACTGAACGGGGCAGGAAAAACACCCATAATCCCTTTTCTTGTATTTGTTCACTTCTTTTCCCGAAATCTTATTTAATTTTTCCATAGGAAAATCTTCTGGTGTACCCCTCCAATTTTTTATTGGAGTATCTCCAGAAACACAAGCAGATAGGTTAAGACAAGCTAGACCTAATGTATTATAAAGAAACATCGGACCTGACTGGTCGTTTTTAGCATTAGCATTGAATTTTTTGGTGATCTGAATTAGGCTGTCGTTATCCGCTATTGAAAGTTTATGGTTTCCTTTTATTACCAATGCTTTGAGTTTTTTTGAACCCATTACTGCACCAAAGCCTGATCTTCCTGCAGCTCTAAATTTTTCATGCATTATGCACGACATTAACGATAGTTTTTCACCCGCAGGTCCAATACTAGCAATTTTAATATTACCATGTTTTTCAATTAATTTGTCCTCGGTCTCATTAGTATCTAATCCCCATATCTCATTAGCATCTAAGATTTGCATGTTATTGTCGATAATTGTAACATATTTAGGAGTATTAGCAGTACCCTTAATTAGTATTCCATCATAACCACATTTTTTAATTTCAGCGCCAAATTGCCCACCACAGTTTGCATCACCCCAAGTACCCGTTAAGGGGGATTTACCAGCAACCATAAAACGTCCGGTTAAAGGGCCTACTGATCCCGTTAAAAGTCCTGGAAAAAATCCTACTATGGCATCAGGACCAAGAGGGTCAGATTTCGCAGGCATGTTTTCGTAAATTAATTTTGTTGCTAAACCATAACCTCCAATGTATTGACGGTATATCTCATCTGGTAATTCTACCTCCTTAAAAGATCCATCAGAAAGATCCACCCATAAAATTTTACCCATATAACCATTAGGCATATTATTTATCCTCCGATTTTTAATTTTTTTCCAAAATAATTGGATAATTATATCAAAATTTAGATAACAGCATTTATAAATCTTTAGAATTTAGATTAAGGATGTTAGTTTCAATAAGGTTATATGAATTACAGAAATTCTCTAATTATATTAAAAAGAAATAATAAAAAAAAGTAAGTATGAAACAGTTAATTTAGTATTTTGTGAATATATTCACCAATTTCTTCAATAGATTGGTTACTCTCAGGTAAAAAGCCATGAAATTGCTGGAAAACATGCAACATATCATCCCATACTTTCAATTTCACATCAATCCCGGCAGATTTGGCACGTTCCGCTAATCTTACTGAATCATCTCTTAGTCGTTCACAATTTCCCGCATGGATAAGCATTGGAGGAAGTGTTTCAAAATTTCCGTAGAGCGGGGAAGCTAAAGGATGCTTTGGATCTTCATCTTTTAAATATGCTTTAGCCATCCAATCAAGCATTTCTTTTGTCATTCCTGGTTCATATTCAGCATTAGTATTCCAGGAGTCTCCGGTACCAGCTAAATCTGTCCAAGGAGAAAGAAGAACTGCTCCAGCAGGTAAAGAAAGATCTAATTCTCGTAATTTTAATAATAAGGCTACTGCCAAGCCACCGCCTGCGGAAGCTCCGCCAATAACGACGTTGTTAGGTGAAATCCCAGTAGATATTAACCATTTATAAGCTATTACCGCATCATCTAACGCTGCTGGAAAAGGATGCTCTGGTGCGATACGGTAGCCAACTAATAATGAACGTAAATTTCCCGCCCGACCGATAAGGAAAGGAAATATTTTTCTAGTTTCTAAAGATCCCATCGTATAGCCTCCACCAAATAGCCATAATAAAACTTTGTTCTCTTCGCAATTAGGGCATGTGACCCAATCGCAAGGTACTCCATTTGCGTCAATTCGTTCAAATTTAATATCTTTTGGAATTAGTGTTTCGTACCTTTTCAAAGTTATAATTTCCATAGAATAGCGCTGAAATTCTAAAAGAGCAATTGGATCCTTTTGAAGTGATTTTAAATCTAAGGGTGTTCCCTCTTGCTCCTTCTTATTAAAAAACTCTTTCATGAGCCTTGCCATTTCAGATAATCTTATTTGCAGTAATTTTTTTACATCTTTACGCAATTTAGAACTAATAGGTGCTTGCATTATTATCTCTTTTGAATTTAATTTTTAAATTGTATAGGTTAATTAAAATCTCCCTAAAAAAGTATC
>SDBS01007522.1_pt1 | contig 10567 bp, 8 predicted proteins | sample 2277091 | NCBI WGS metagenome assembly SDBS01 (sample SAMN10404972, study PRJNA504765) | marine sediment metagenome | isolation source: marine sediment core GS10_PC15, 163 cmbsf | place: Arctic Ocean: Southern Knipovich Ridge | collected 2010 | reverse complement strand
ACCAACTGGCCGATTTGCTCGTCAACTTCCTCGTTCCTCAGCGTCGCATCGAGGCGGTGGTAAGTAAGGGCAATCGTGACGGACTTCCGGCCGGGTGCGACGGGCTTGCCGCGATAGGTGGTAACGTATTCGACGGCCGTCCGAAGTGGCTGGGCGATACCGGCGATAACATCGACAAGCTCAGCCCATGATGCGGACTCATCGACGATAACCGAAAGGTCGCGCTGCACCGAAGGCGTTTTCGCAAGCGGCTGATACTGGCGAGTCTTGCCAGCTCGGGCGAGCAGTGCATCGAAACGCATCGTGCCAACGGCGATGGGTTTTTCCAAGTCGAAGTGGTCCTGAACTTTCGGGTCGATCTGGCCAACCATGCCGACAACTTTTCCATCGACAGTCAACTGCGCCGATTGACCTTCAGCCAGCCCGGCAATCGCAGCCGGGGCGGCCTGAATATTACAGGTCGGGTCAATTTCCGCCATCGCCGCTTCAATAGCGCCGCGAAGGTCGCGCAAATCGCCCGTCGAAAGCAGTCCAAGTTCGACATGCTCAGACGGCAAGTCATGCTCGCCGGCCGGGACGAACACATCCGAAATTTCAAACAGGTGCAACTCGTTATTGCCGACATCCTGGTTGGTCTTCGCCACTCGCAGCAGGTTCGGCAGTACTGTCGGCCGGAGTGCGTTGTTGGTCTTGCGCGAGACGGCGTCGACGTCCACGGTTTTATCGAAACCGAACAAAGCCGCGTCCGCCTGGTCGACAAAGGTAATCGTTATCGCCTCATCGAAACCTGCCGCCGCCAATGCCCGGCCGGCGATCCGGCGAGTTTGCTCGATCAGTCCTTCGGAAGTTATCGAATGGCTGACGTGGCTGCCCACGGGAATCTTATCGTAGCCTTCCATTCGAGCGACTTCCTCGATCAGGTCCGCCTCGCGTCTGAGGTCCGCCCTATGCGGCGGGATGGTGCATACGATTTCGCCGTCGGTGGCGGCTGGGTTAAGTTCCAGTTTGCCGAGGATATCCATCTGCCGCGTTGGGCTGATTTCCATTCCCAGAACCTTTGAAGCCCGCGCCGGTCGGAGCGTAACTTTCGGGCCGTCGAAGGGGTTCGCCCACACATCGGCAATGCCGCCGACGAGTTCGCCCCCGGCAAGTTCGATAATCAGTTCGCAGGCCCGCATCGAGGCAACTTCGAGGGTTACCGGGTCAACGCCGCGTTCGAATCGGTAATTGCTATCGCTCATCAGGCCCAGCTTGCGCGATGCACGCCGTATAGTAAGCGGGTCGAACTGGGCCGCCTCGATCAGCAAATTCACCGTGCCGCTGGTAACTTCGGTTTCCAGACCGCCCATAACACCGGCAATGGCAACCGGCTTGTCGGCGTCTGCAATAACCAGCATCGACTCATCAAGCGTGCACTTGGTTTCATCGATGGCTACCAGTATCTCGCCGGGCTTAGCCGTGCGGACTTCGATTTTTCCGCCGGCTAGTTTGTCGTAGTCGAAGCTATGCAGCGGCTGGGAATATTCGTACATCACATAGTTGGTAACGTCTACGATATTGTTGATCGGCCGCAGGCCGACAGCTTCTAACTTCTCGACCATCCACGGCGGGCTCGGGGCAATTTTTACGCCGCGAATCACACGGGCGGTGTAGCGCGGGCAAAGCCGGCTGTCTGCAACTTCGACGGTTACGAAATCTTCAATCTTGCCGGCCGAGGCAGCGGCTGGTGCTCTTTTCACTTCTGGCAGCTTCAACTGGCCGCCAGTAGCTGCGGCTATCTCGCGGGCTACGCCGATGTGGCCGAGGAGGTCAGACCTGTTCGAGGTGACTTCCAACTCCAGTACAAGGTCGGTCGAAGTTTCGGTAATCGATTCGAGGTTCAGGCCTATCTGGGTCAGCAGTTCGCCCAACTCGGCGGCGGGCATTGAAATATCTACGTAATCAGTTAACCAGTTCAGTGAAACGTTCATCTTTTCTCATCTAGCCCGACCGGCCCGGCCGGGTCTTTTTAAGGTTTCTAAAAAACACATGCGCAAATCTAAATACAGTAGTCACATATTGGCCGCTCAGGCCGGCAGTTACCCGATTTATCGCTTGGCCAGTAACCGCGAGGTTTCAGCTTCGATGGCTGAAGCTATCCGAATTTCCAAGGCCTCATCCCTACCGAGGGGTACATCGTAGCTGCCAAGCTTAACGTTGGAATCTTTTGTCGCGAGCTTACCGACGCCCGAAAACTGCGAGAATCCCTGGCTGGTGGAAGTTAGCTGCTTATGCTGGCGACTCGACCGCCAGCGTTCCACCTCCACGGCCGCTGAATATCCAAGCGGAGCTTGCAGATCACCGATGATGCGAACCTTCGCCTGGCGACGGATGGTTTGCAGTATGCTCTCGGCGAGGTCATCGAAAGTTACAGAATCCTTGCGCCAGATCTCGGCTAGATACTGGCCCGTCATGGGGTATGTAGAAACCAGCCCCGCCCTCCGGTCGCGGTGATCTATCTTGAAGTAGTAATCTTTCAGAACATTTTGGGTTGCCCGCCAGATCGCCTCGAAGTTTGCCTGTTCCTCGGTCAGTTCAGGCTCATCTACTAAGGGCTTATAGTGGTTCCCGCAGCCGGAAGCTAACAGGCCGGCAACTACAACAGTAAAGATAAGACAGCGGTTTTTCATATTCTCAATTTGCCTCATAATTTGGTCGCGCAGAATTCGCCTGCCAGCATATTGTATCTTAAGCTTGGTTTGTAACAAGCAAGTAAGAAGGCCTTATAAAGGTTTTCACCCCGGAGGCTGAACTGGCCTTTGTAGGCTGGCAAGGCCTCAGGGTGATAAAAGAAAGGTGGCGACATGTAGCAAAACGAAAAACATCAATCCAAAATTAATATTTTGGATTCACCTTAAACTAAGGGTGCGGCCAGTGATCAGGAGGGTTTTACTTTGACCCTCTGGCGAAAAGTTGAAATTTCCCTGACATAGCGCCGCACCGCACCGAATATACCGGCAACGGTTCCAATACCAATGCCCCCAGCCCCGGCTCCTGCCACCATACAGGCCGGGGCGCCCTTATGCGCTGATGGTGTCCGACAGCGAATTTCTCGTAAGACAATTCGCGCGATCAATCCATCAGATTTAATGTCTAGCCTTGGGTGAGCGGCTCTTTCGCTGTAGAATTTCCACATGAAAATTCTCGCCGGTCTACATAAAGGTCGTAATCTCGCCAGTCCGCATGGAACAGGGACCAGGCCTATAACCGCAAGCGTTAAAAAGTCTCTGTTCGATACACTCGCTCCCTGGCTGGAAGGCGCTGTGGTTGTCGATCTATATGCCGGTACCGGCACGATTGGCCTGGAAGCTATCTCTCGCGGTGCGTCGAGGGCCTATTTCGCAGAGCGTGGCCGAGGTGCGATCACAAGACTTCAAAAGAATATCGAAACTCTTGGTGTTGCCGACAAGTGTACGGTCTGGCGCGGGGATATCACAACCAGACTCCCCGGCTGGCTGGCCAGGGTAGACGGGCCGGTAGATCTTGCGTTTGTTGACCCGCCATATGACCAGGCACGCACCTGGAATTGGGGATCTGTCGCTAGAGCCATTTTCAATCCGCTGGCAGGCGTGCTGGCCGATGACGGGCTGGTAAGCCTGCGGCTGCCGAGTAAGGTTGACCTGCCGGAAACGTTTGGCGAATTAACCCTCAAGCGAACCAAGACGTATGGAGATATGCAGATACTCTTCCTGGCCCGGCAGATAAATCCATTAGAGTAATTTGAACGGGTTAGACCGTCACAAAAAAGATTTAAAAAGCATAGAGCAGGTTAGAACGCTTTAAAATGGCTACAGCAGCTACAAAATCAACTGCCCTTTATGTTCTAAGGCGACTTCGCAAGGCGGGCTTCGAAGCTCTCTTTGCAGGCGGGTGCGTGCGCGACATGCTGCTGGGGCTACGATGCAGCGATTACGATATAGCCACAAACGCCACTCCAAAGCAGGTAAAGCGGCTGTTCGGAAATGTTCTGCTGATAGGGGCGAAGTTCGGCGTGGCGATGGTTATCATCGACGGGCGAAAGGTAGAGGTAACGACGTTCCGGACGGATGTGTCATATAGCGACGGACGCAGGCCAGAATCAGTCAAATTTACATCGCCCACAGAAGATGCCAAGCGGCGCGACTTTACCATCAACGGCATGTTCTACGATCCCCCAGCAGATGAGGTGATCGATTACGTCTCCGGCCAGGCCGATCTCGCTCGCGGAGTTATCCGCACAATAGGCGACCCCAACGAACGCTTCGGCGAAGACTATCTGCGGATGATCCGCGCGGTGCGGTTCGCGGTGCGGCTGGATTTTAAGATCGCAGCGAAAACTGCCGCCGGAGTAACGACTCACGCAGCGAAAATAAAATCGATAAGTGGCGAGCGGATTTTCGATGAACTGTCCAAGATGCTCGCCCAACCCTCGGCCGGGCGGGCACTGGATAAGATGGCCAGCCTTGGCTTGGCGCAGGTGGTATTGAACGATCTTTTCGCAAAGGACTTGTGGGTAACGGCGGTCGATCGCGTTGAGTATGTGGCCGGGCGCGCGGATCTGGTATTGACGCTGGGTGCGATGCTGATTGATCTGGCCCCGGCTGAGATAGAAGCTCTCACCCGCCGGTGGGGCACCTCAAACGAACTGCGCGAGGGGCTATGCTGGATGGCCCGGCTGCGTGATCGCTGGCAAGATGCGGCCGAGATCGAGTTGTGCCAGTTCAAACGCATTTTGGCAGGGGAACATTTCAGCCGGCTTAAAAGGCTGTGGACGTTCGACGAACTGGCCGAAACCGGCAAGGCAACTCAGTCGCGGCGAATCGCAAGAAGGGCAGGGCGGATCGCACCCGAGGCGATAGCTCCCGGCCCGCTGGTGACCGGCGACGACCTGCTGAAGTTGGGCCTAAAACAAGGCGCGAAGCTTGGGCGAATTCTCAAAGACCTCTACAACGCCCAACTGAACGAGCAGCTAACCACGCGCAGAGGCGCACTGTCTTGTGCGCGTAAGTTGGTTGAAAGTTCGGCTGGGTAATTTAGCAAGTGGGGCTTTGACCTCTCGCGTCAACGTGAAAAAAGCACTGCCGGCTAATTTCGCAGGTGGACTTTTCGCGCCGCCCGGCTAGCCTTCGAATCGATGCAGCAGCAGGCAGGCGTTGTGTCCGCCGAAGCCGAAGCTGTTCGATAGTACAATATCCAGCTTTGCCTGACGCGGAGTTTTCGGAACGTAATCCAGGTCACACTCGTCGTCGGGGTTATCCAGGTTCAACGTCGCCGGAATCACATCGTCCTGAATCGCTAGCGCCGAGATTATCAGCTCCACGCCTCCCGAAGCACCCAGCAGGTGGCCGGTAGAACTCTTGGTCGATGAGGCAACGAGTCCATTTTTCGCATAATCGCCGAAAACCCTCTTGAGGGCCTTCGTCTCGGCCAGGTCGCCAAGCTGCGTGCTCGTGCCGTGAACGTTTATATAGTCCACTTGATCGGGCGAGATCTCAGCATCTTCGAGTGCCAGGTTCATAGCCTTAGCCGCACCGGTACCTTCGGGGTTGGGCGCGGTAATGTGATAGCCATCGCAGCTAGTGCCATAGCCGATCAATTCGGCGTAGATTTTCGCGCCACGGGCCTTGGCGTGTTCAAGCTCTTCTAGGATTACGATACCCGCACCCTCAGAAAGCAGGAACCCGTCGCGGTCCTTATCGAAAGGCCTCGATGCGTGTTCGGGGTCATCGTTGCGAGTGGAGAGTCCCTTAAGCGAGCAGAAACTCGCCAGGCCAAGTCTGGTCAGTGCCGCTTCCGAGCCGCCCGAGATAGCCAAGTCGATCCCGCCGCGCAGCAACGCCCTGTAGGATTCGCCTATCGCGTTGGCCGCTGAGGCACATGCAGTGACCACAGCGAAGTTGGGTCCGCGCAACCCCCAGACAATAGCAACATTGCCCGAAGCGGCGTTGGCCATAAGCTTGGGAACTGTAAATGGGCTAACCCGTCTTGGTCCCTTGGCGATCATGCGGTTGTGCTGGTCTTCCAGCTCCTGCAGGCCGCCGATACCGCTGCCTACGATTACCGCACATCGGTCGAGGTTCTCGCGAGAAAAGTCCAGCCCGCTGTCAGCGACGGCCTCGATGGCTGCCCCGACGGCTAACTGGCTGAAGCGATCCATTCGCTTTACTTCTCTGCCATCGACAAGCTCTGGGGGGATTCCCGGCCAGCCAGGCTGGACCTCTCCGCCGATGCGTGAGGTAAACGGCGCAGCGTCAAAGCGAGAGATGGCTCGTATGCCACTCTTGCCGCTTATCAGCGCATCCCAAAACTCTTTGACTTCGTACCCGAGCGGATTAACCGTACCCAGGCCCGTCAAAACGATCCGACGTTCCTTCATCACAAGGACTTCCTTAAGGTTTGAGTGCTAGGCCTTGTTGGAATGTTCTTTGATGTAGTCCACTGCCTGTCCGACGGTCTGAATCTTTTCAGCCTCTTCGTCGGGAATCGACAGTTCGAACTCGTCTTCGAATTCCATGACCAGCTCGACAGTGTCAAGCGAATCGGCATTCAGGTCGTTGACGAACGAAGTCTCACGTGTGATTTCGCTCTTATCAACGCCCATCTGCTCTGCGACGATCTCTGTTACCTTTACTTCAATATCTTCTGCCACGTTTGTTAACCTCCCTGTGTTTGCTCAGCGAATCTACTAACAGACCCGCTGCTCCACAAGTCGCGGTACTATATCGCGAGGCACCCGGCCACGCAACACCATGATTGACACAATTTCAATTTACGTATGCATTCCGCCGTCTACACTGAGCACCTGACCAGTGATATAACCGGACGCATCCGACGCTAAAAACCCTACTGCTTTGGCAATATCTACGGGCTGACCGAACCGTTTAAGCGGAATTTGGGCCAGTGCCATATCCTTTGCCTGCTGCGGCAGGACATCTGTCATTTCAGTCTGAATAAAGCCCGGTGCAATTGCATTGCAGCGGATATTCTTTGTGGCAAATTCCTTCGCCGTGGTCTTGGTCAGGCCCAGCAAGCCAGCCTTGGAGGCTGCATAATTCGCCTGGCCGCGGTTACCTTCGATGCCGGAATAGCTGGCCATGTTGATAATCGACCCGCTTTTTTTGCGGATCATATGTCTGGAAGCTGCCTTTGTGCCTAAAAATGCACTCTTGAGGTTAACCGCCATGACCAGATCCCAGTCAGATTCTTCCATCCGCATTATCAGCCCGTCGCGGGTAATGCCGGCGTTATTTACCAGCACATCCAGCCGGCCGAACTTTTCGGCAATTTCGTCGACAACGGCCGTGAAGGCCTCGCCGTCGGTGACGTCGAGCTTGCGGAATTCAAATTTCTCGCCGGCGTTAAATTCCGCGGGCAGTTTTGCTAAGAGGTCTTCCTGTATGTCGGCTGCAATTACGGTCATCCCGACCGCGAGCAACTCACGAACAATCTCTTTGCCAATGCCGCGAGCGGCTCCAGTTACGATAGCTACTTTTTCGTTATCTGCCATTGGTTTCCTCGAATAATACGCAGTTAAAATTAAGTTCCTGCGGTTTTCTGTAACGTCTCAAGCGAGTTGATGCAAGTGAAGTTTGTTCTTCTTTTTATTCGTTTCATCAATCCAGCCAATACTCTACCCGGCCCGATTTCATAAAATTCGTCGTAACCATCGGCTAGGGCAGCCTCCATTGACTGCTGCCAGCGAACCGGTGAAACCAGTTGATCGAGCAGTGTTTGGGCAATCTGGCCTGCACTTTCGTAAGGTCTAGCGGTTACGTTTGAAATTACAGGAACCTTCGGCTGGGCAAAATCGACAGCCTCAAGAGCGGCTGCAAATTCCCTGGCCGCAGGTGCCATTAACTTACTGTGGAAAGCGCCGGCAACTTTTAGCGGCACGGCACCTTTGGCATCAAAATCTTTTGCCATCTGTTCAGCTCGCTGGCATGCGTCTCTATCGCCGGAAAGCACAATCTGGCCCGGACAGTTAAAATTCGCACAGGTAAGAATCTGATCCCCGGCGGCTGCGGCTGCAAGTTCGGTAGCTTTTTCCTCGTCGAGGCCGAGAATGCAGATCATCGACGACGGTGTATCAGTTGCGGCCTGTTGCATTAATTGCCCGCGACGTGCTACTAGCTTTACGCCGGTTTCAAAGTCCATCGCCCCGGCGGCGTATAGTGCGGTATATTCGCCAAGGCTAAGCCCGGCCATTGCAGATGGCTTGATTTGAGCCAACTGCTCATCTGTGAGCTGATCTTCCATAGACCCAAGCAAAGCCGCCGAGACTGTGAAGATTGCCGGCTGGGCGATCTCCGTTCGCGAAAGGACCTCTTCGGGCCCTTCGAAGCAAAGCTTTTCAAGATCCATGTCTATGGCAGCTTTGGCGCGATCGAAGAAATCTTTGGCAATAGGAAGTCCGTCATAGACATCCTTGCCCATGCCGACGTGCTGTGCGCCCTGGCCCGGAAATAGATACATACTTTTCATATTAGCGACCGTTGAATCCTTTTTTTAGGTCGTTCTTATTGCGTCGCTAGCCAAACTCAAACTCAAGCCGGCTCTGAAAGTTAGCAGCAGAATCGGCGAGCCAGGTTTTCGGTTCACATTCTTACGACAGTACCCGCCCAGGTCAAACCGGCTCCGAAGGCGACCAGGAGTATCGTATCGCCCGCTTTAATCTTGCCTGCTTCGTATGCCTCGGTCATTGCCAGTGGAATCGACGCCGCCGAAGTGTTTCCGTAGCGTTCGATATTGACGTATACCTTTTCGAGCGGGAAGTTGTACTTTTCGATGGCGGATTTAATGATCCGCATATTGACCTGGTGCGGAATTACCATGTCTACATCACCGACGTCGAGATTGCACTGTTCCATGCAATCGCCTATCAGCCACTGCAATTTTTCTACGGCGAACCTGTAAACGTCTCGGCCGCGCATCTTCACGAAATGCCTGCCATCTTTGACGGTCTGCTGGGAAGCAGGCTCGAGTGAACCGCCGCCTGGAACGTGGATGAAATCCCAACCGTCTCCGTCGGCGTGCATTACGTTGTAGATAATACCTTTGTTCTTTTCCTCGGTCGCTTCCAGAACGGCTGCACCTGCGGCGTCGCCGAAAAGTATGCAACTGCTGCGATCGGTATAATCGCAGAAGCGGCTGAGGGTTTCAGCTCCAACTACCAGAATCCTGCGATATCGACCTGTTTCGATAAACTGGCTGGCGACGTCCAGTGCGTAAAGCCAGCCGCTACATGCGGCCGAGATGTCGAAGGCTCCGATTCCTTGCGCTCCGATAGCTTTCTGTATGAAGCATGCGGTAGCTGGGAACATAACTTCAGGGCTGACCGTGGCGCAGATAATTAAATCCAGGTCGGTCGGGGCAATGTTGGCACTGGCTAGTGCTTTTTTGGCAGCTTCAGTGGCCAGGGTAGCAGTCGATTCGCCATCGGAGACGATGCGTCTCTGCTTGATTCCGGTCCGTGTGGTGATCCATTCATCCGACGTATCGAGAAATTTCTCGAAGTCGGCATTGGTCATGATCTTCTTGGGAACGGCGGCGCCTAGTCCCTTGATGGCCGCACGCAAAGGTTTGGGCATTGAAAATCCTTTAGCCGCGAGAGAGTAACTGAGTAATTTGTTCGTTTACATGCTCTTGAGAGCATTCCTTGGCTGCCCTGATGGCGTTATATATGCCGCGAGCACTACTCGCGCCGTGGCAAATAATGCAAATCCCGCCCACGCCAAGTAGCGGAGCGCCGCCATACTCGTTGTAGTCGTATTTTTTCATGATCGGTTCGACGGCCTGTCTCAACATACCCTTGGAACTATCAGGCAAGACGCAGGAGAGTTCTTCGGTCATCGCCTGCATTACGCCTTCAACCATGCCTTCGATAAGTTTGAGGATAACGTTGCCTACAAAACCTTCGCATACCATAACATCGCAAGTACCCGCAAACAGGTCCCGGCCTTCGACGTTGCCGATGAAATTAACGTTCGGGTCGTCCCGCAGAAGCTGGTTGGTGCGCTTTACCAGGTCATTGCCCTTGGCATCTTCGGCGCCAACGCTTAGAAGACCCACTCGCGGGTTTTTCACGCCGTGGATCGCAGATAAGTGCACCGATGCCATCACGCCGTACTGAAGCAGATGTATGGGCCTGCAGTTAACGTTGGCTCCAACGTCGCAGACCGCAACGGGCCCGTTGGCGGTGGGGGTGATGATAGCTATACCAGGCCGCTGAACGCCTTTTAGTCTGCGAAGAAGCATCTGCGAGGCAGCGACGTAAGCGCCAGTATTACCGGCGGAGATAATCGCATCAAGCTGGCCGGCCTTGTGCATCTTGGCCAGCACGCCGATTGAACTGTTGGGCTTGGAACGCAGGGCCTCGACGGGAGATTCGTCCATCCCGATGGTCTGCTCGGCATGTTGGATATCGATTTTCTCAGACCAATCGTCGCAGCCGCTGAGGTGCTCGCGAATAAGGTCCTCCCGGCCGACCAGTACTATCCGGTCGTCAGGTTCGAGAAAATCGCGTGCATCCAACGCGCCCTGGACTTCAGGA